>ERZ777305.2791-NODE-2791-length-13660-cov-2.550459_pt1 | contig 13660 bp, 10 predicted proteins | sample MGYA00374965_ERZ777305 | MGnify/ENA primary metagenome ERZ777305 (study PRJEB29328, sample SAMD00013331) | mouse gut metagenome | study: EMG produced TPA metagenomics assembly of the Metagenome analysis of fecal microbiota from mouse which was promoted... | reverse complement strand
CATCCTGTCGGATGCAGCTGTGCGCGAGCTTGACGGCACTCTCGGCAACATATGGCGCACTACCTCTGCCGAGCCTGTGGTGGTGGTGATTGACAGTGCCGATACCGATGACCTCGACACCTATGCCACCGACCTGTTTGAATCATGGGCCATAGGCAAACAGGACAAGGACAACGGACTGCTGATATTGATAAGCCGTGACCAGCGCCGGGCGGTGATACGTACCGGCCAGGGCGTGGAGGGGCTTATACCGGATGCAATTGCGAGCCGTATCATCCGCAATGTCATGGCTCCGCGCATGGCCCGGGAAGATTATGACGGCGGCACCATCGCGGCTGTCAATGCTGTCAATGAGATACTGGCCGATCCTGCCGCCAGGGATGAACTGATGTCGAAATATCCCAACAATGCCGGTGCACGTGACGAGGACGGACAGTTTTTCAAGGGATATTTCATATTCGGTGTGGTCATTACGGCTATCCTGATTCTCGTGTACATCTATGTGCTTGTATCCACACGCCGTGACAGTGCGCATATGCGTTATGACAAAATCATGCGTCTGCGTATGCCGGCTCTGATGCTGGCCATATTCGGTTGCGGACTCCCACTGCTTCTGTGGTGGGAGATAACTGTCAAGCTGCGGCGCATCCGTATGCGTCCGCGCCTGTGTCCTAACGGCCACGGCAAGATGCAGCGGCTCGACGAGGTGACTGATAATCAGTATCTGACAGCTCCGCAAAACACCGAGGAGGAACTTAATTCTGTTGACTATGACGTGTGGCTGTGCCCTGTGTGCCATGATACGGTGGTCGAGCCGTATGTCAACCATTCATCGCAGTATGTGGAGTGTGATTTGTGCCATACACGCTCGGCCCGTCTTGTGGGCAATCAGGTCCTGCGCAAGCCGTCAGTGACCACCGAGGGGATTGGAGCCAAGATATTCCACTGCAATCATTGCCGCAACAATTTCAACCGTACATATCCGATAGCCAAACTTCCTCCAGTGGTGATATTGCCCGGAGGCGGTGGCCGTGGCGGATTCGGCGGTGGTGGCGGTTTCTCCGGCGGCTCCTTTGGCGGCGGCTCCACGATGGGCGGCGGTGCCAGCGGTGGCTGGTGATTACCGCTTCGGGAGGGTCTCTGTGAGAGGATGCATGACAAATGCGCGCAGGTGTGCGCGTGGATGAGGCAATGTGAGCCGCTCGGAGTCTATCGTGACATCGTCCAGTGCTATGAAGTCTATATCTATGAGACGGTCGGCATAGCTGCCGTCACTGCGGCGGTGTGACCGGGTGCTGATTGTGTGTTGTGCTCTCAGCAGTATGTCCAATATGTCATATGGCGACATGTCGGATGGCACGGCGATTCTCATCCCTTGGTTGAGGAATCTGTTAGGCGAGTCATAGCCCCATGGCTCGCTTTCGTATATCTCCGACAGGGCGTAATCGGCGTCTTCGCTGCTGATGCCGACGGCTCGGGCAGTCATTTCAATTACGAGGGCGACCGCCACCTCTATGTTGTGGTGGCGGTCGCCCTCGTTGGAACCTATGTTGATATATGCGTAACGCATATACTCTTACATCTTGTTTTACAGTGTCTTTTTGACTTCAATCTCTTCGAAGGCCTCGATCATGTCGCCTTCCTGGATGTCGTTGTATCCGGCTATCGACAGACCGCAGTCATATCCTGAAAGCACCTCCTTGACATCGTCTTTGAAGCGTTTGAGTGAGCCGAGGTCGCCTGTGTAGCGTACGATGCCGTCACGGATGAGGCGCACCTTGCTGCCACGCTTGATTTTGCCCTCGCGGACGATTGCTCCGGCGATGGTGCCTACCTTGGATATGTGATATACCTGAAGCACTTCGGCGGTGCCGGTGATTTCCTCCTTGAGCTCGGGGGCAAGCATGCCTTCCATGGCGTCCTTGACCTCCTCGATGGCCTGATAGATGACAGAGTAGAGGCGTATTTCCACACCGTCACGCTCGGCGGCGCGGCGTGCGGCCAGTGAGGGACGCACCTGGAAGCCGATGATGACGGCATCGGAAGCTGCTGCCAGGGTGACATCGCTTTCTGAAATCTCGCCGACGGCCTTGTGAAGCACATTGACCTGTATCTCGTCGGTCGACAGCTTGATGAGCGAGTCAGACAGCGCCTCGATAGAGCCGTCCACGTCGCCTTTGACGATGATGTTGAGTTCCTGGAAGTTGCCGATGATGCGGCGGCGTCCGATGTCCTCGAGGGTGAGTCGCTTGGCGGTACGCATGCCCTGCTCGCGCTGGAGCTGTTCGCGCTTGCCTGCGATTTCGCGGGCTTCCTGCTCCGAGTCCATGACATTGAATGTATCGCCGGCTGTAGGAGCGCCGTTGAGACCGAGGATGAGAACAGGTGTCGCCGGTCCGGCCTCTTTGATGCGCTGGTTACGCTCGTTGAACATCGCCTTGACTTTGCCGTAGTGTGTACCGGCGAGGATGGTGTCGCCGACATGGAGTGTGCCGTTGCTGACGAGCACTGTGGCCACATATCCGCGGCCCTTGTCAAGCGATGACTCTATGATTGAGCCGGTGGCGTTGCGGTTGGGGTTCGGCTTCAAGAAGCACCTTCTCCATCAGTTCTTCTACGCCGATACCTTTCTTGGCGGAGATGTCCTGGCTCTGGTATTTGCCGCCCCATTCTTCCACCAGATAGTTCATGGCTGCAAGCTGCTCCTTGATTTTGTCGGGGTTGGCGGCCGGCTTGTCTATCTTGTTGATGGCGAATACTATGGGCACACCGGCAGCCGAGGCATGGTTGAGTGCTTCGACGGTCTGGGGCATCACATCGTCGTCAGCTGCTACGATGACGATTACGATGTCGGTCACTTTGGCTCCGCGGGCACGCATGGCGGTGAAGGCTTCGTGGCCCGGGGTGTCAAGGAATGTTATGTGGCGTCCGTCGGAGAGCTTGACATTGTAGGCACCTATGTGCTGTGTGATGCCGCCGGCCTCTCCGGCTATGACGTTGGCGTTACGTATGTAGTCAAGGAGCGAAGTCTTGCCGTGGTCCACATGGCCCATGACTGTGACGATGGGCGGACGTGTCTCCAGGTCTTCCTCCTTGTCCTCTTCCTGATGGATGGCTTCTACGACCTCGGCGGATACGTATTCGGTCTTGAAACCGAACTCTTCGGCCACAATATTGATTGTCTCGGCATCCAGACGCTGGTTTATGGATACCATCACGCCGAGGTTCATGCAGGTGGCGATGATGTTGTTGATAGGCACATCCATCATCGATGCAAGGTCGTTGGCGGTCACGAACTCGGTCAGCTTGAGCACCTTGTTTTCGGCTGCTTCAAGCTGTGCGGCCTCGCGCTCGCGGTTAGCGAATGCCTCGCGTTTCTCTTTGCGCCATTTGGCACCTCTCTTCTGACCCTTGTCCTTGCTGGTCAGACGAGCCAGAGTGTCTTTAACCTGCTTCTGTACGTCCTCCTCCTTGATTTCGGTATGCTGCGGACGCTTGTTTTCGTTCTTGCGGTCATTTCCGCGGCGGTTGCCGCCTTGCTGGTTGCCGTTGCGGCGTTCGCCGCCACCGTTACCGCCGCCACCCTGCTGGTTCTGGCCGTGGCGTTCGATGTCGACCTTCTCGCGGCCACCGATGCGCTTGCGTTTGTGACGCTCGCCGGCAGCTGCGGCATCGCCTGATTTGCGCTGGTCTTTGCTCTTCTTTTTCGGGCGTGTGGTCTGGTTGATGGCATCCAAGTCTATTTTGCCGACGATATTGAGTGTCGGACCCTGTATGGTAGTGGCCGTGGTAAACACAGCCTCGGCTTTCGGAGCCGGTGACGGAGCTGCTGAGGGCGCTTTCTCGGCTGCCGGAGTTGCTGAGGGCGCTTTTTCGGCTGCTGGAGCCGGCTGAAGCTTTTCGGGAGCTTTCTCCTTGGCTACAGGGGCTTCCTTTGGTTCCGGAGCTTTGGGTGTTTCCACCGGCTTCACGGGCTCTTTGGGCTGCTCAGGCTTGGTTTCGGGCTGGGGCTTGGCCACAGGTGTCTCCACAGGCTTGCTTTCGGCCTTGGGGGCTTCGGCAGGCTTGCTCTCTTCCTTAGGCTCCTCTATCGGTTTCCCCGTTGTCAGGTCGATACGGCCGAGAACGCGGGGAGCGGAGGGGTGGGTTACTTTGATTTCCACCTCTTCATTAGCCTGAGCCTCCTTTGGTGCAGCAGGGGTGACTACCTTCTCTTTCTGACGGTCCGCAGCCTGACGCTCAGAGCGTGTCTTCAGCGCCTGGTCGGGCTGAAACTCTCTGGCCAGCATGTCGTATGCGTCATCGTCAATGCGAGCATTTGGGTTGTCGTCGATTGTGATGTTTTTTTTGCGCAAGAATTCCACTGCAGTCTGTACTGATATGTTGAAATCCTTTGCTACTTTACTGATTTTCGTTCTCGCCATATATCGTTTAGGGGATTGTCTTTATTGGGGTTACTGATGATGATTTTGAGGTAGGAGGAGGTGGCGATGGACTTATTCTACGAGTTTTTCGGCCTCATCGGCTACATCATCATCAATCTTCTCGGCTTCGGCCTCCGATGCCGCTTTAGCCTCGGTGGCTTTTGCATCGTCGGTGGCAGCGGTATCGGCTGCTTTTTCAGCATCTGAAACTTCGGCTTCAACTTCTGCTTCGGCTTCTGCACCGTCCTCGTCTTCAAACTCGGCATTGAGCACTGACAGTACGTTGTCGACGGTCTCCTCTTCGAGGTCGGCTTTGTCGATGAGGGTCTGGCGCGGTGTGTTGAGCACGCTTTTGGCGGTCACGCAGCCGATGTTTTTGAGGGCATCGACTACCCAAGGCTCTATCTCGTCCTTAAATTCGTCAAGGTAGATGTCCTCCTCGTAAGCTTCTTCGGTGTCGCGGTAAACGTCGATGACATAGCCGGTGAGCATTGAAGCGAGTTTGATGTTGAGGCCGCCCTTGCCGATAGCGAGCGACACTTCTTCGGGGCGCAGGAATACCTCGGCTTTCTTCTCCTCCTCGTCAAGGCGTATAGATGAGATACGGGCAGGGCTTAATGCACGCTGGATGAAGAGGGTGGGGTTGGCGGTATAGTTGATGACATCGATGTTCTCGTTGCGGAGCTCGCGTACTATGCCGTGGATGCGTGAGCCTTTGACACCCACGCATGCGCCTACAGGGTCGATGCGGTCATCGTAGCTCTCGACGGCTATCTTGGCGCGTTCGCCCGGGATGCGGGCCACGGCGCGGATGTTGATGAGTCCGTCGTGGATTTCGGGCACTTCAAGCTCGAAGAGGCGGCGCAGGAAGTTGTCGCTTGTGCGCGATACGGTGATTTTGGGGTTGTTGTTCTTGTTGTCGACGCTTGATATGACGGCGCGGACTGTCTCGCCTTTGCGGAAGTAGTCGCCGGGGATTGATTCGCTTTTGGGCAGAAGCAGCTCGTTCTTGTCGTCGTCAAGGAGCAGGGTCTCCTTTGACCATGTCTGGTACACTTCGCCGGTGACGATTTCACCCTCGAGTTCCTTGAACTTGGCGTAGATGTTCTCCTTCTGCAGGTCAAGAATCTTGCTCTGGAGTGTCTGGCGCAGGTTGAGGATGGCACGGCGGCCGAAGTCGGCAAAGAAAATCTCCTTGGTGTGTTCCTCGCCGATTTCCACATCGGGGTCATGGTCGGCACGGGCGTCGGTAAGTCCGATCTGTGTGTTGGGGTCGGTCACTGTACCGTCGGGTACCACCTCCAGGTTCTGGAATATCTGCACGTCGCCCTTGTCGGGGTTCATGATGACATCGAGGTTTTCATCGGTGCCAAACATTTTGGCGAGGACGTTGCGGAAAGATTCTTCCAGCACACTTATCATAGTGGCTTTGTCGATGTTTTTGAGTTCCTTAAATTCGGCAAAACGCTCCACCATGTTAGGAGCTTCTACTTTCTTAGCCATCTCGTTGTGTATCTAATAGGTGTATTTTATATGTCGTTGATAATAAATGTCTCAGAATTTGATGTCATATGTCACGCTCTTGGTGTCGGCGATGGGCATGGTGATGTCCTCTTCTACCATTTCAGGGCGCTTCTTGCCTTCGAGTTTGACTTTTTTTGACACCGTAACCGTGAATGTGTCGTCGGTGGCGTCCTTGAGCACGCCTTTGATTTTGCGGCCGTCGCGTGTCAGCACCACAATGTCGTTGCCGATGTTTTTGAGATACTGGCCTTTGACCTTGAAAGGGGCCGTAAGTCCGGCGCTTCCAACTTCCAGCTCGTAGTCCTCGACATCGCGGTCCACGTCGGCCTCTATGGCACGTGTTATGCGCATGCAGGTGTCTATGTCTACGCCGGTAGGATTGTCGATTTCTACTGTCACGTTGTTGTCGGGGGTGACATGGACGTCTACCAAAAATATGTCGGTATCTTTGATAGCCTTTTCTACGGTGTCTATGATGAGTTGCTTGTCAATCATTGCGGTATGGTCATATGGCGAACTTTGGTTCAGGTGCATACCTAAACAAAAAAGAGAAGGCTGATTGCCCCCTCCGCTCGCGGTGTTAGGAATACCACAAAATTAGCATTTTTTATCGTAAATGCCAAATCATACGCCTAATATTAAGGAAGTTGTGGCGTTATAAGACTCACGATTAGTAAAATTTAACTTTTAATAGGGCGCATTAGCCTACTTTTAACACATATGCGCTGCCTAAAAAAATCAGTTTCCTACGGAGGCTCCGTTATGCGCAATGAGCAGTTGTTAATGCTTAACTGGCGTTCCTATGTAGTAGGGACATGCCATGGCATGTCCCTACTGCAATGGGTGCATTCCTTAAGTTAGCGGCATTGGTTTGTTGCCTGTTACTTCTTGGGGATGGTGAGTTTTTGGCCGGGGCGGATGCTGCTGCCTTTGATGCCGTTGGCACGCTGGAGTGCCTTGACGGTGGTGCCGTTGCGCTTGGCTATGCGTTCGAGGGTGTCGCCTGACTTGATTGTGTATGTCTTGGGTTTGGAGGTCTTCTTCTTGTTTTTCTTTGTCTTTGCTTTTGAAGGCTTGTCAGCCTTGTTGGTAGCGGCCTTGTTTTTTGATGAGACAGTCTGTTGGTTGGCGGCCTTTTCGGTGGTTTTCGGCTTCTCGGGAGCGGTTGAGGTAGCGGCCTCAGGGGTTGTATTGCGTGTTGAGGAACCGTAGACTCTGCGTTGCGGCACGCTGGGGGTTGTCTCAGTTGCCGGTGTCTCCTGTGCCGAAGTGGCTGCCGGTACTATGGTGACGGGTGTCTCCTGTTTGGGTGCGGGCGCAGGGACCTGCGGCACTGTCTCCATGCTGCGGCGTTGTGGCGCAGGGACGGCTGTACGGCTTGCCACGAGGGCTTCGGTGTCGACCTGGGTGCGTGACGGGATGGCTGTCAGGTCGGCTTCATAGGTCTCTATGACGAGTTTGTCGCCCTCTTTCACCTTGCCGCGGCGCAGGTTGTTCCATCGCTTGATGTCGGTGGCGCTGACGCCGTATTGACGTGCGATGTCGCGAAGATTTTCACCTCGGGTCACCACATGGGTCTTCTGTACGGGGCGATCGGTGAAGCTCTGCACGAGATCAAGGTTATATGTGGCATTGAGGCTCTGCGCCATGTCGGGCTGCTCTGCGCCCGGATCGATGTACTCGAGTCCTTCGCTGCCATCGTCGGCGGTGCGCGGCTCTACATATGTGCGACGGCGGTATATGTCCTCGTCATATGCGAGTATCTGGGGCTCGCTCATTACGTAGCTGAGCACCTGCTGGGAGGGGAGCACGAGGGTATAGGGCTTGATGTCGCCGGGGATTACATCCTTGCGGTATTGCGGATTGAGCATCCTGATTTCATCGATGGGGATGTTGAGCACCTGGGCTATCTGGTTGAAGTGCACGCGCTTGTTGACCTTGATTGTGTCTGTCACAAGCTGGTGGCTCACTACTCGGGGCTGTATGTTGTGTTCCTTGTAGTAGTTCATCGCATAATTTGCGGCGATGAATGCCGGGACGTAGCCGCGGGTTTCAGCAGGGAGGAAGCGGTAGATTTCCCAGAAGTCCTTCTTGCCTCCGCCGGCTCTGCGCAGAGCCTTGTTGACGTTGCCGGGGCCGCAGTTGTAGGCGGCTATGGCGAGTGACCAGTCGCCGTAGATGTTGTAGAGCTGCTTGAGGTATTTGGCGGCGTTGCGCGATGATATGCGCGGATCTCGGCGTTCGTCCACGAGGGAGTTGACCTCCATGCCGAGCCCCTTGGCTGTGGCCGGCATGAACTGCCAGAGACCCGTAGCACCTACGCGGCTGACGGCGTTGGGCTTCAGGGCGCTTTCTATCACCGGGAGGTATTGCAGCTCGGTGGGCATCCCCTGCTTCTCGAGTTCCTCAAGGAAGATGTTGCCGTAGTAATTGTGGAGGGCGAGCATATCGCTTACCATACCGCGCCGCTTGCCCACATACATGTCTATGTATTTGCCTACCACCGAGTTGTAGGGCATCTCTATCTCGGCCGGGAGCTTGCTCAGACGTTTTTCGTATTCCTGTGGGGTGCCGAGTTTCTGAGGCATGTCTTCGCTTGACGAGCCTTTGGCATAGTTGCGCAGATAGAAGCTCTCCTCAAGTTCACGGCATTTCGTCTCGAAACTTTCGGGGGGGATGATGTTGTCGTCGGTGATAGAGTGTTTGATGTCAAGTATTGACGGGGCGGCCATTGCGTATGCCGCAGCGGTGAGAGATATTAAAAAAGCTGATATGCGATTTTTCATCTTTAATGAATAAAAAAGAGAGATGTGCGTTCTTAGAAATTCAGTGCCCACTGCATGCCTACACCCGGGAATGTGGCGCGGGCGTCGGGGATTACCGCCGGGGCTACGTCCATGGAGAGGTCGGGGGTGATGTCAAAATGGGATGCGTCAACGTAGGCATCTACTATGGCAAGCAGATATACCCCCACCATAGATATGATGCAGAGGTCGCGGTTGCGACGGTACATCTTGCGCCGGCTGTCAAATATGCGTTGGAGGTCGGCGGTGTTGTAGTCGTCAAGAGTGGTGCCTTTGGCGAGGAAGTCCAGATAGCTCTGTGACGACGGGTCGCCGTCCACGAGGTCCACGTAGGCTCGGGTGTAGTCACGGAGCATCTTGTTGTTCCAGGCGGTGCCGTAGCCGAGTCCCATGAAGCCGCCGACGATGATGGGGAGTTTCCAGAAGCGGCGGTTGTAGACCTGTCCGAGTCCCGGACACAATACGCTGAGCCACACGGCTCTCGTAGGGTCGGGGTTGAACGTCTTGACTCCGGCGGCATCGGCATCCCACCCGGCTTCATCGGCCGGTGCGGTGAGCACGAGTTCCGGCCCGAGCACTGGCAGTCCGTCGGTCACACTGTCGTTTTCGATGTCCTGGGGGAGGACTATGCCTACCTGCAACGAGTCGGGGAGGGCGCGTACAGGCGATTCGCGATGTGAGGTGCGCCCTGCCGGTTTGCGTCCTGCCGGCTTGTCGTCGCCATCGGCCCATGCGGCTGCCGCCTGCGTGAGCGCAAGCAGAAGCATCAGAGCCATTGCCATAAAACGTGACGGTATATGTTTGAAGCCGAGAGCCGAAATGTCCATTTACAAAAAAATATCCGAAGTCGGATGCCTGATTACGGTGTGGCCGCCTTTCTGGCATGCTACACTATGGCAAAAGTAGCCAATAATCTCAGTATGTGCAAGATTGACAGCCCCTTTTAAACTTTTTTGACGGCTTGCAACGCTCGTTGTCACGGACGGCCATGGCCCGGAGGCGGACCCATGGGGCCGTGGCGGAAGCTGTTGTCGGTCTTAGGTTCGTTGCCTTTGCCGAAACTGTTGAAAGTGTAGGCAAAGGTCACCATCACATAGCGTGTCAAGGTGTTGAAACGGCTGTCGTCTATGTAGTTGGCGGTGACATTGCGCTGCACGTTGCTGCGCTGCCCGAGTATGTCGTAGCCTTTGAGGGTCAGGGTGGCGGCTTTGTTGCGGAGGAACTGATAGCCTATCGACGCATTCCACATCCACACGTTTTCGTCAAATCCGCTGGTGTAGCCTTTGGTGCCCTCATATGAGAGTTCGCTGTTGAGCACTATGCCCCACGGTGTGTACCACGAGGCGTTGAAGTTGGCCCCGTAGGTGTGTACGGTCATGTTGCCCACAGTAGGGAGGGAGTTGGTGGTGTGTTGCAGCGAATAGCGGGGACGCAGCTCGAGGTCTATGTCCTTGGGTCGCCATGCTATGGAGGGGGAGATGTTGAGGCGGAACGTTCCGCTGCCGTTGCGCAGACCGTTGTTGAAACCTATCTGCCTGTCGTAGCTGAGCATGACGTGGCTCGTCATAAGCCACATCTTTGACGACCCGAGAGGCTGTGACAGCATATTCATCAGTCGCATGTTCCAGACTCCGTTGACGTTCTCGTAGGTGGTGCGGCGTGCGCCGGTCACATCGTCGAAGCTGGTGCGTGACACCACGCTGTTCTGCACCACGTTGCCCATGAGCATCACGAGGATGGACCGCTGGGCCTCGGCATTGTAATCCTGGAAACGCATGCGCATGCCGTGGGTAAACGACGGGTCAAGTGTCGGATTACCTACTATGACGTTCATGGGGTCGCTTTCATCGGCCACAGGCTGCAGCTGTGTCATCGATGGCTGCGACGACCGCCCGAAGTAGTTGATGCGCAGCGAGCGTGTCTTGCTCCAGTTGTGACGGTAGCGGAGATAGGGAGCCACGTTGAGCACATGGCGTGTAGGTATGCTGCGTGCGTCGTCGAGAAGATTGACGCTTGTGCTGCTCTGGGGCACCAACGACAGTCCGGCATCCACGGAGTATTTCGAGGTGATGCGTTTGAATCCGAGGCGTATGTCCTGGTTGAAGTAGTTGTTGCGGAATCGGTTGCTGAGCTTGTCCGAGGGATAGTACAGGCCGGTCTCGGAGTCATAGACGTCAGTGAGGCGGTCGGCGTTGTTCCATCGGTATTCGGCCTGGTAGGCGGCGGTGAGGAAGTTGCCTTTGCGCCCTATGGGTTCGGTCCAGGTGATGCGTCCCGACAGACGGTCGGTCCATTCGTGGTCGTTGCCGAGCTGGTCCCATGTCTCGTCGCCGTCTATGCCGGTGGATGAAGCGGCATCTTCCTGAAAGAGGCGTGTCAGCGAATAGTCGTCGCTGTGGCTCCGTTGGTTGGAGTGGTTGACATTGGCCGTGACTGACAGCGAGCGTCCGCGCTTGGAGGCGAACGAGTGTGAATAGATTACACGTGCGCCTACCTGGAAGTTGTTGTTGTGCTCGATGTTGTCATTGAAGTTGCGGCTCAGGGGCGCAAAAGCATCGCCGAGATTGAGCGTAGAGTCCATGACTGCCGAGTTCTGCCGTCCGTAGGATATGCGTGGGCGCACTTCGAGGGTGTTGAGTGTATCGGGCTTCCAGAGGATGCGGAAATCGGCGCGGAAATTGTGGGTGTTGTCATGGTTGCGGCTTCCTATGCGCGCCGCGCTGACACCTCCGTCCGTCAGGTACTGCCGGTCGGTAAATTCGGTGGAATTTCTGTCGGCATGGCTGTAGAATATGTTGCCGCCCACGCGCAGTATCTCCTTGTTGCCGACATTGAAGTTTAATCCGAGGCTCTGCGACTCCGAGATGCCGTTGTCGTCGCTGCGCCGACGCCATCGTGCGCCGCCGTCATTGAAGCCTATGTCGTTGATATTGTTGGCATTGCCGAGCAGAGTGAACTGGTTGCCTTCCCAAAACCGGTTGACGGTGAAAGCGCCTTTGTAGCGGCTGTCGGTGCCGTAACCGCCTTCGACGTTGCCGGTCCAGCCGTTGTTTTTCCCTTTTTTGATGCTGAGATTGATGACGGTCTCGTCCTCGCCGTCGTCCACGCCGGTAAGCCGTGCCTGGTCGCTCTTGCGCTCCACTATCTGCAACTTGTCCACGATGTCGACAGGCAGATTCTTAGAGGCTACAGTGGGGTCGTCGCCGAAAAATTCCTTGCCGTCAAGCAGTATCTTTGACACCTCGCGGCCATGGGCTGTTATCTTGCCGTCAGAACTTACCTCTACGCCAGGCAGACGCTTTATGAGGTCCTCGACCACTGCGTTTGGACGGGTCTGGTAGCTGTCGGCGTTGTATTCTACCGTGTCGCCTTTGACTTTGACCTGGGTTTTCACGGCCACTACTTCTACCTGGCTGAGCATCAGCGATTTCTCCGTAAGCCCGATTTTGCCGAGATCTATTTTCTGTGACGCGGAGTCCACCCGTATGTCGGTGTCGTAAGGCGCGAAGCCTGTATAATCGGCCTGGAGTATGTATCGGCCGGGATTGACGTCGGCAAACGAAAACCGTCCGTCGAAATCGGTCACTTTGCCGCGGATGAATGTGCTGTCGGGGCGGAGCAGACGCAGGGTGGCGTTGATGACCGGCTCGCCTTGGTTGTCGGCGACGGAGCCTGTTATGTCTGCGCCTGATACGTTTAATGCCGCTAAGGCCAGGAGTGCGCCAGCCGGCAGGATGTGCATGGCATGGTGTCGGCGGCTGCGTGGTGATGGGCTCATGGGGGCTGTCAGGATTTTCAGGGTGATTGTAAAACGGGAATATGTGTCAGTCACAAAAAAGAGACACCATTATTGACATAAGTTTAGTCAAAAGGTTTAATCACCTGTGAAAAAATATGACAAGCACGCATATCGTCGGTCCCCGGAATCCTCTCCACGGTGGCTTCTCGTGCCCGGGCGTTTATCCGCCGTGTTTGGCTATGATTTCCTTGGCGAGCTGGATGTGGCTTGTGGCACCACGGCTGGCAGGGTCATAGAGCAGGGCCGGCAGACCGTGTGACGGAGCTTCGCTCAGGCGTATGTTGCGAGGAATTACGGTGTCAAATACCATGTCGGCAAAATGCCCCTTGAGCTCCTCGTAGATCTGGTTGGCCAGACGCAGACGCGCATCATACATGGTCAGAAGGAATCCCTCTATTTCAAGCGACGGATTGAGCTTCGACTTGATTATGCGTATGGTGTTGAGCAGCTTTGTGATGCCCTCGAGGGCGAAATATTCGGCCTGGACGGGGATGATGACCGAGTCGGCTGCCGTCAGGGCGTTGACGGTGATGAGGCCTAACGACGGAGAGCAGTCGATAAGTATGTAATCATAGGCGTCGTGGGCCGGTGCGAGCAGGCGCCGCATGACTGTCTCGCGGTCAGGCTTGTCTATAAGCTCCACTTCGGCTCCGGCAAGGTCAATGCGCGATCCGATGAGGTCGAGGCCTTCCACGCAGGTAGAGACATGGCTGCCCATGAGGGGGTACTGGTCCACGAGGCACTCGTAGATTGACGAGGTCATCGAGCGAGGGTCTATGCCGTAGCCCGAGGTCGCATTGGCCTGAGGGTCGGCATCGATGATTAGCACTTTTTTCCCCTCGTTGGCCAGTGAGGCCGCGAGGTTGATGGTGGTGGTGGTCTTGCCTACACCGCCTTTCTGGTTGGCTATCGCAATGATTTTACCCATTTAGTGATATTTTAAGCGGATTTGCGATGCAAAATAATCAAATATCGTCCGTTTCGAAGTGCTGACAGGCTATAATTCGTACACGAATGTAGATAACTTTTTGCGTATCCGCGTCAGGAGGGTTCTGAGAGGGTGTTTAATAACAAAAGTTAAATCCTGAGCTGCGGATTTTGAGATGGAT
>ERZ777305.2789-NODE-2789-length-13670-cov-2.617701_pt1 | contig 13670 bp, 13 predicted proteins | sample MGYA00374965_ERZ777305 | MGnify/ENA primary metagenome ERZ777305 (study PRJEB29328, sample SAMD00013331) | mouse gut metagenome | study: EMG produced TPA metagenomics assembly of the Metagenome analysis of fecal microbiota from mouse which was promoted... | reverse complement strand
GTGGCCACCGGAGCCGACGGTCTCCAGATCGAGGTCCACAACGATCCCGCCCACGCGCTGTGCGACGGTCCCCAGTCCCTGAAGCCCGAGGATTTCGACCCCCTGGCGAAAAAGCTCCTGGCCCTGCACGGCGCGGTGAAGTCCCTGGAGGGCTGAGGCCATGAACATCGGTATTGTGGGTCTGGGTCTGATCGGCGGCTCCATGGCCAAGAGCATCAAGGCCCGCACGGGCCACACCGTCTTCGGCGCCGACCTGGACGCGGAGACCATGACCCTGGCCCGGATGTGCGGGGCCATCGACGGGGCGCTGACGGAGGAGAACCTGCCTCTTTGCGATCTGGTCCTGATCGCCATCCGCCCCGGCGCGGCGGTGGAGTGGGTCCGCGCCCACGGGGCGCAGATCTCCAAAAGCGCCATCGCGGTGGACCTGTGCGGTGTGAAGCGGGTGGTGGTGGAGGCCATCGCCCCTCTGGCGGAGCAGCACGGCTTCGCCTACATCGGCGGCCACCCCATGGCCGGCCGGGAGCGGGGCGGATTCACCTCCTCCAGCGAGAATCTCTACGTGGGGGCCTCCATGATCCTGACGCCGGACAAGCGGACGGACATGAAGCTGCTGGAAACCCTCCAGGCGTTCTTTCTGGACCTGGGCTTTGCCGGCCTGACCTTCTCCCAGCCGGAGGAGCACGACAGGATCATTGCCTTCACCTCCCAGCTGGCCCACATCGTCTCCAGCGCCTATGTGAAGTCACCGGAGGCCCAGCGGCGGCGGGGCTTCTCCGCCGGGAGCTTTCAGGACATGACCCGGGTGGCCCGTCTGGATGAGAACATGTGGACAGAGCTGTTTCTGGATGACGCGGACTATCTGATAAAGGAGCTGGATATTCTGATCGAGAACCTTACCGCCTACTCGGAGGCCCTGAAATCCGGCGACGCGGAGCGAATCCGGGCCCTTCTGAAAGAGGGCCGGGAGCGGAAAGCCACAGCAGGAGGAAACTGATGAAAACCATTCGAGTCAACACCGGGCGGCCCTATGACATCCTGATTGGCCGCGGGCTGCTGGACCAGACCGGGGCGCAGTGCCGCGCCGCCCTGCCCAGGGCAAAAAAGATGGCCGTGGTAACCGACAGCACCGTCCCCCCCCTTTACCTGGAGCGTGTGGAGGCAAGCCTGAAACAGGCTGGCTTCCAGGTGCTGGATTGTGTTGTGCCCGCCGGGGAGAATTCCAAAAATGTGGAGAACCTGGCGGCCCTTTGGGAGAAATTTATGGCCTTTGGCCTTACCCGGACAGACGCAGTGACCGCCCTGGGCGGCGGTATGGTGGGGGACCTGGCAGGATTTGCCGCCGCCACGATTCTTCGTGGTGTGAGCTACGTGCAGATTCCCACCACCCTCCTGGCCCAAGTGGATTCTTCCGTGGGCGGCAAGACCGCCATTGACCTGATGGCCGGGAAAAATCTGGCCGGGGTCTTCTGGCAGCCCAGTCTGGTACTGATGGACCCGGATGTCCTGAACACCCTCCCGGACCGGGACTTCTCCAGCGGCATGGCGGAGGTCATTAAATATGGGTGCATCGCGGACCGGAACTTCTTTGATTTCCTCACCGCTCACGCCAGCCGGGAGGCTGTCATGGACGAAATCGAATCCATTTTGTATACTTGCTGTGATATTAAACGAAACGTTGTGGAAGAGGACGAGCGGGACACAGGTTTGCGCATGATTTTGAACTTCGGCCACACCATTGGCCACGCCTTCGAGCGGCTGGGAAATTACGAAACCTGGACCCATGGGGAGGCTGTGGCTGCCGGGATGTGGGACGCGGCACAGATCGGCTTCGGCCTGGGAATCAGCGGCGGGGACGACGACGGGATGCAGGAGCTTTTGAACCTGCTGAAGGCCTTCCATCTCCCCACTCACATTGACCGCTTGGACGATGGTCTGGATGGCAAGGCGTGGAACGCCGTAGTGGAGGCTGTGGGCCTGGACAAGAAGAACTCTGGTGACGAGCTGACCATGATTTTCCTCAAGCGGATCGGGGAAGCTATGGCAGTGACGCGGAAAAAGGACACAGTGCTGGAAAACCTGGCCGCCATCTACGGGCGGTCGTAGGGAGGGACTCATGGACGTAAAAATCACTCCCCGGCGGCTCTCCGGAATTGTTACACCGCCCCCCAGCAAGTCCCTGGCCCACCGCTGGATTCTCGCCGCCTCCCTGGCGGCGGGGGTCAGCACAATTCATAACCTGACGCTCTCCGAGGACATTGAGGCCACCCTCCGCTGTATGTCCTCCTTCCGCTGTCAGTGGGAATGGCACGAGGAGAATACCTTAAAGGTTTGGGGTTGTATCAACAAGGAGCGGGACCGGGCCGGCCCGCCCCTGCTGGACTGCGGAGAGTCCGGGTCTACCCTGCGCTTCCTGATCCCCATTGCCCTGGCCCTGGAGGAGGGCGGAGTCTTCACCGGCCGGGGACGGCTGATGGAGCGCCCTCTGGGTCCCTATTTCCAGCTTTTTGATAAGCAGGGTGTCTTCCACGAGCTGCAAGACAGCGCGCTTACCGTCCGGGGGAACCTGTCCCCCGGGGAATACCGCCTGCCGGGGAACGTATCCAGCCAGTTCTTCACCGGGCTTCTCATGGCCCTGCCCCTGCTGGACGGCCCCAGCGTAGTAGTCAGCACCACAAAGCTGGAATCCGCCTCCTATACCTCCATGACCATGGGTGTGCTGGCCCGGTGCGGCATCCACGTGCGCTGGTCCCCCTCCCTCAACGGCTTCGGCGTCGAACCGGGAGTCTACGCCCCCTTTGAGGAGACCGTGGAGGCCGACTGGTCCCAGGCCGCCTTCTGGTACGCCGCCATCACCCTGGGAAGCAACCTGCGCCTCCGAGGGCTCAAGGGTCAGTCCTCCCAGGGAGACGCTGCGGTAATAAGGCACGCAAAAAACCTTTCTCAAGCCGGAGAGGTGAAAATCAACCTCTCCGACTGTCCGGACCTTCTGCCGCCCCTGGCGGTGATCGCCGCCCTCCGGCGGGGAACCACCCGGTTTACTCATGCCGCCCGGCTCCGTCTGAAGGAAAGCGACCGCCTGGCAACCGTGGCCCAAATGCTCAAGGCCCTGGGGGGCGCGGTGTCTGAAGAGGAGGACGGTTTAACCGTCTACGGCGTGTCCACCCTTCCCGGCGGCGTGGTGGACGGGGCCAATGACCACCGGATCGTCATGGCCGCCGCCGTGGCGGCCACCCGCTGCCACGGCCCCGTGGTGATCCGCGGAGCTGAGGCAGTGAAGAAGTCCTACCCCCATTTCTGGCGGGACTATGAAGCCTTAGGAGGTGCGGTTCATGTCCTCTGAATTTGGAAACCTCTTGCGTGTCAGCATCTTCGGCCAATCCCACGGAAAGGCTGTCGGCGTAGTGATAGACGGCCTTCCCGCTGGGGAGGAAATCGATCCGGCGGAGCTCCAGCGCTTTCTGGACCGCCGAAAGCCGGGGACCAGCCCCCTCTCCACTGCCAGGCGCGAGACGGACGTCCCGGAATTTCTCTCCGGCCTGGAGAATGGCCGGACCTGCGGCGCGCCCCTGTGCGCCGTCATTCAAAACGTGGATCAGCATTCCAAGGACTATGGGGAGCTCCGGGATAAGCCCCGGCCCGGCCACGCGGACTACACCGCCTGGACCAAGTGGAGCGGGCATGCCGACATGCGGGGCGGCGGGCACTTCTCCGGGCGGCTGACGGCCCCCCTGTGCGTGGCAGGGGGTATCGCCAAGCAGATATTATCCCGGCGCGGCATCCATGTGGGGGCTCATCTGGTCTCCGCTGGCGGAGTCCGGGATATCTCCTTTCCTCTGCATCCCACAGCGCAGCTCTTCGCGGAGCTTGCGGCCAAGCCCTTCCCCGTTCTGGACGAGAAGGCAGGAGAGGAGATGCGCGCCGCCATTCTGGCGGCGAAGCAGGACCTGGACAGCGTGGGGGGCGTAATTGAATGTGCTGCCGTGGGCCTTCCCGCCGGACTGGGGGACCCCATGTTCGGCGGCGTTGAGAACCGCTTGGCGGCGGTCCTCTTCGGCATCCCGGCCGTGAAGGGCCTGGAGTTCGGCGAAGGTTTTCGGGCCGCGGAGCTCCGGGGCTCAGAGAACAACGACCCCTTTATGATGGAGGACGGCCAGGTCCGGACCCGGACGAACCACGCCGGGGGTATCCTGGGAGGCATCACTACAGGGATGCCCCTGGTTCTCCGGGCGGTGGTGAAGCCCACGCCGTCCATCGGTCGGCCCCAGGAGACAGTCCACCTCTCCAGCGGGGAAACTGCGGAACTGACGATTCATGGGCGGCATGACCCCTGCATCGCCCACCGGGCCGTTCCGGTGGTAGAGGCGGTGACTGCCGCGGTGCTTTTAGATTTACTTTTGGAGGGTAATCATGGAACTTTCTGATATCCGCGCCAAAATTGACGCCGTTGACGACCAACTGCTAAGCCTCTTCCTCCAGCGTATGGACCTGGCGGAGGAGGTAGCCGCCTACAAGAACGAGCACCATCTCCCCATCCTGAACAAGCAGCGGGAGCGGGCGGTGCTTGCCAAGGTGACGGAGCGGGCAGGCGCCCGGGAGCGCTACGCCTACCACCTCTTCTCTACCCTCTTCGAGCTGGCACGCTCCCGGCAAGCAGAGCTGATCAACGCCCCCACCAAGGTGGGGGACCAGGTTATCGCCTCTCTGAATGCCGGAGACCAGCTCTTCCCCCAGACGGGTCTGGTCGCCTGCCAAGGTGTGGAGGGCGGAAACTCCCAGACGGCCTGTGACCGCATCTTCCCCCGAGGAAACATTATGTATGTCAAGACCTTCGACGCCGTGGCCACCGCAGTAGAAGCAGGATTCTGCAAGTTCGGCGTACTGCCCATCGAGAACAGCTCCAACGGCTCTGTCCGGGCGGTATATGAGCTTTTGCAGGAGCATAAGCTCTCCATCGTCCGCTCTACCCGCCTGTGCATCCGGCACGAGCTGCTGGCCCTCCCCGGGGTAAAGGTGGAGGACGTGACGGAAATCTACTCTCACCAGCAGGCTATTGGCCAGTGCAGCCGCTTCCTGGAGGGGCTCAAAGGCGTGAAGGTGATTCCCTGCGATAACACCGCCGCCGCCGCCAAGCTGGTGGCGGAGTCCGGGAACCGCCATGCAGCCGCAATCTCCTCCCACCCCTGCGCGGCGCTGTACGGGTTGGAGTGCCTGAACAGCCATATCCAGAACAGTGACAACAACTACACCCGCTTCATCTGTGTAGCCAAGGACCCCGTCATCTATGCCGGAGCCAGCCGGGTCAGCCTGATCATCGCCTTCGAAAATAAACCCGGCGCCCTATATGAGATGCTCTCCAAGCTGGCAGCCCTGGATATCAACATGACAAAACTGGAGTCTTGTCCTGTAGTGGGGAGCGACTTCGAATTTGTCTTCTTCATCGAGCTGGAGGCGGACTGCCGGGACTCCGGCGTCCTGGCTATGCTGGAGGAGCTGGAGCGCAGCTGCGCCCAGTTCCAGTTCCTGGGGAACTACGCGGAAGTGTGAGGCCATGGAGAAGATTTACGGCCTTCTGGGCCGGAAGCTGGGGCACAGCTGGTCCGTGCCCATTCACCAGGCCTTGGGCTGCGCGGGCTACCGCCTCATCGAGCTGGAGCCGGAGGAGCTTGGGAACTTTCTCCGCCGGAAGGATATCGGAGGGCTGAACGTCACGATTCCCTACAAGCGGGACGTGATAAAATTCTGCGACATGCTGGACCCGGCGGCAGAGGCCATCGGCAGCGCGAACACTCTGGTTCGCCAGGCGGAGAAGCTGGTGGGATGCAACACGGACATAGACGGGTTTCTCTACATGCTCCGCCGGGCGGGGATTTCCCTCACGGGGAAAAAGGTAGTGATCTTAGGAAGCGGCGGGGCCTCTCTCACCGCACAGACGGCGGCAAGACGGGAAGGAGCCCGAGAGATCGTGGTGGTCTCCCGCTCCGGGCCGGACAATTATGAGAATCTTCCGGAACGGCATGCCGACGCGGAAGCCTTAGTCAACACCACTCCCGTGGGCATGTGGCCCAAGCTGGAGGGACAGCCCGTGGACCTGCGGCTCCTGCCCAATGTCACGGCGGTGGCAGACCTGATTTACAACCCAGGGCGAACGAACCTTCTGCTGCAAGCGGAGGAATTGATCCGGACACGAAAACCCTGGAACTGGGAAATGGGAGACCCGGCTCCCCGTTCTATCCGCTGTACCGGGGGCCTTTCCATGCTGGTTCACCAGGCGAAGCGGGCAGAGGAGCTGTTTTTTAACTGCTCCATCCCCGACGGTAAGACAGAGGAAATTACCACCCGGCTCCGGCGGGAGATGACGAACATCGTCCTCGTGGGCATGCCCGGAAGCGGCAAGACCACCGTGGGTCAGGCCCTGGCAAAGCTCTCCGGCAAACCCTTCACCGACCTGGACGGCGAAATCATCCGCCGATCCGGAAAGCCCATCCCGGACATCTTCGCCCAAGAGGGCGAAGAGGTCTTTCGGACCCTGGAGCACCAGGTCCTGGAGGAAGCCTGCACCAAGAGCAACCAAATCATTGCCACCGGTGGCGGAGCCGTCCTTTGGTCCGAGAACCGCGCCGCCATGCGCCGCACGGGACGGGTATACCGGCTCCGACGGAAACTGGAGGACCTGCCCACCGAGGGCCGTCCCCTGTCCCAGGCGGGAAAGCTGGAGGAAATGGAGCGCCTCCGGGAGCCACTGTACAGCGCGGCGGCGGACTTTTCCGTCCTCAACGAGACCAGCCCGGAAGAAACCGCATCTGAAATTTGGAGGGATTTTTGTGAACAGTAAAAAAACCATTCTGATAATCAACGGGCCCAACATGAACCTGCTGGGCATCCGCCAACCGGAAATCTACGGCAGCACAGACTATGTGGACCTCGAGAACCTGATTACCGCCGAGGCAGAACAGCTGGGGGTCTCTGTCTCCCTCTTCCAGTCCAACCACGAGGGGGTCCTGGTAGACGCCATTCAGCAGGCTTACTTTGATAAGGTGGACGGCATTGTCATTAACCCTGGGGCCTACACCCACACCAGCATTGCCCTGCTGGACGCGGTGAAGGCTGTGGGCATTCCCACAGTGGAAGTCCACATTTCCGACCCCGATACCCGGGAGGAATTCCGCCATGTGTCTTATATCCGTGACGCCTGTGTGGGCAGCATCCGAGGCCACGGTGTTCAGGGCTATCTGGAGGCTCTGCATCTTTTGGCAGAGCAGTAAAAAAGCAGAGCTCAGCCGCAAAACGGCTGAGCTCTGTTTCTGTCCGCTTACCCCTTGCAGCCGCAGGAGGAGCAGGGGCCGCAGGGTCCGCCCTCCGCACAGGAGATGGTGGGGTCGCCAGTATTCATACTGACATCATAACGCACAGGAATGGTGACACAGACCCGCTGTGTAACCGTGATCGTGCTGGACGTTCCGCAGGGGTCGGTGACACAGTTCACCATTGGCATACCCTGACAAGACACGGTTACGGTGCCTAAGGACGCGGTGGGAACCAATGTCACAGGAGCGGTGACATCAACGCACTGTGTAACAATTTTATTGCAGCCGCCGTCATCTCCCGGGCAGGGGAGAATAGCCGCGTGCTCATATGCCTCATTGATACGCAAAACGAATCCCTCGTTTCCTGGAAATTGTATCCGGCCTCCCGGATACCTGCTTCATCCTATGCGGAACGGTTGTCTGTGGTTTGCTTTTTTTGAGCGGTTCTCGAAAACAACGAGAAGAAAAGGGATGAGGACAAGGGCCGCAGAATAGGGCGGAGAACTTAGGCAGGCCGGCGCCCATCAAAAACGGCAGCGCAGCTGCATAATTCCCGAACCGCTGAACTTTTCTCAGTATTTTGAAAAGTGCGCTAAAATGAGCTTTCGCTTTCGAGCAGACCGTGTTATACTAGGGTTTGTTTAATAAATGTGAACGCACCCAAACGGCAGTTCTTTTACCTCCATATCTCCCCCAGTTTTTTGAAGCCCATCCGGGATTCCTGCGAAAAACTGTATTTGTCCGGCACAAAATCCCCCGCCGCCGGGTATATTTCCATTTTCCAAACAGGGCCTGATAAAAAAGAGAAAAGACAGAGAAAGGCGGAACCTCCCCATGGAAGACAGAATGGACGAAAAGCAGGAGCTAAAATTTCACCAAATGACCGAAACCCCCGTCAGCCGCCTGATCTGCCGTTTGGCTTTACCCTGCATTATCAGCATGCTGGTGACATCTTTTTACAATATGGCCGACACTTTTTTTGTCGGCATGCTAAAGAGCAACAGCGCCACAGGAGCCGTGGGCGTTGTTTTCTCCCTTATGGCCATTATTCAGGCTGTCGGCTTCTTTTTTGGCCATGGCAGCGGGAACTTCATCTCCCGGGAACTTGGGAAGCAGAATTACCAGGAAGCCTCCAACATGGCCTCCACAGGCTTTTTTTCCGCTTTGGCGGCAGGAGTGCTGATCTGCGTCCTGGGTCAAATCTTTCTCCAGCCCCTGGCCATGCTCCTGGGCTCCACCAATACCATTCTGCCTTATACCAAAGCTTATCTCCAAGTCATTCTTTTGGGCGCCCCTTGGATGACATCCTCTCTGGTGCTGAACAACCAGCTTCGTTATCAGGGCAGCGCCGCTTACGCCATGGTCGGCATTACCAGCGGAGCGGTGCTGAATATTCTCCTGGACCCGCTGTTGATCTTCTCCTTCGGTCTGGGTGTAGCCGGAGCGGCCTGGGCCACCATTGTCAGCCAATTTATCAGCTTCTGTCTGCTCCTTTCGGGCTGCGCCCGCGGCGGAAACCTTCGCATCCATATTTCCCACCTTCAGCTGAAGCTGCCCTATTACATTCAAATTATCCGGGGCGGGCTGCCCTCCCTGGCAAGACAGGGTCTGGCCAGTGTGGCCACCATCTGTCTGAACCGGGCCGCCGGGCCTTACGGTGACGCCGCCATTGCTGCCATGGGCGTAGTTCAGCGGATTATGATGTTTGGCGGTTCCGCCATGATTGGTTTCGGACAGGGCTTCCAGCCCGTCTGTGGCTTTAACTATGGCGCAAAGCTTTACCACCGGGTAAAAGAGGGCTTTTGGTTCTGCGTAAAAGCCTCCACTTTGTTCCTTCTGGCGGTAAGCAGCTTGGGCCTTCTCTTTGCCCCCCAGCTCATCGCCCTCTTCCGGGATGACCCGGATGTCGTGCTCATCGGTTCCTCCGCCCTGCGCTTCCAGTGTGTGACGCTGTGCCTCTCAGGCTGGATCGTCATGAGCAATATGATGCTGCAAACCATAGGGAAGACCGCTGGAGCCACTTTCCTGGCTATGTCCCGGCAGGGGGTGTTTTTCATCCCCTTGGTCTATATTCTCTCCGTCACCCTGGGGCTTCTGGGTGTGGAGCTGACCCAGGCGGCCTCAGACGTACTGACCCTGCTCTGCGCAGTTCCTATTCAGCTTCGGGCCCTGCGGGAACTGGACTCTTTGGCGCGTCAGCAGTAAATAAAAAAGGCGGTCCCTCCGGCTTTACCGGAAGGGCCGCCTTTTGCTCCTGGTTTTTTAATATCCAAAAATCATTTCCCTATGGATCTCTGCCAGTGAATGGGCCCCGCACATGGCCATAGTATCCGCCAGCTCAGCCCGGAGCTTGTCCGCATACGCCTTCACTCCCTCGGCTCCGCCGCCATAGACCATATTCACGAAAGGCCGTCCGATCAGTACGGCATCAGCCCCCAGCGCCAAGGCCTTGAATACATCCATCCCGGAGCGTATACCGCCGTCTACCAGAACCGCCATTTTCCCGCCCACAGCGTCCGCAATGGCAGGAAGAACCTCCGCGGTAGAGGGGCACTGGTCCAGCACCCGGCCTCCGTGGTTGCTGACCACAATACCCGCAGCGCCCGCCTCCAGAGCCTTTTCCGCGCCCCGGACGGTCATAATCCCTTTCAAAATAAATGGAGTTCCCTCCGCCATAGCGACAATCTCCTTCAGCTCCGCCACGGTCTTGCTGCCCGCGGGGGGCTGAAGGTTTTTCAGGAAGGGCAGGCCCGCCGCATCAATATCCATGGCAATGGCAAAAGGCTTTGCCGCTTTGACCAGCTCCAGCTTCTCCCGAATGGTCTCGATGTTCCAGGGCTTAATCGTGGGTACGCCCCGTCCGTTTTGTTTTTTCAGCGCCTCCGCAGCCGCCTCCATAACCGCCGGATTGGTTCCATCTCCGGTAAAGGCGGCAATACCCGCTTGGGCACAGGCCGCGACCAGAATATCATTATAGGTCAAATCGTCGTATTTGTCGCCATAGTGAAGCTGCATGGCTCCCACGGGAGCGGCAAAGACCGGAATATCCACCTTCTGGCCAAAGAGGGCAAACGCGGTATCTACAGGCTTGTTTTCGCAGATGGTATCCATGTTGACGCAGAGCTCCTGCCACTTCTGATAGTTGCGGATAAAACCGGTGCCAATGCCCTTGGCGCCAGGACCGGGCATGGTGTTTTTGCAGGCCAGACCGTTGCAGGTGGGGCAGGATTTGCAGTAGGGACCCATACAGGTACGGGCGCTCTCCAAAACTTCCTGATATGTCATGTCGAATTCCTCCAGATATGTGAATTTTTTCAGTCCGTGCTTTGTAAGTTGATTGTACAGGAAACACAAGGGAAAGGCAAGGGGGACCAGCATTTAAAACTGGAGAAACCCATCCTCATCCGCATAATAGTTCAGTGCCCTGAGCAGGTCCTCCTCCGTGGCGCACCGCTTCTGGTCCAGGGCGGCAGCCACTACATCCTCCAATGTCTCCGGCATCAGCTCGCAGTACATGCCGTGCTCTTCGGCAAAGGAGGGAAATATCTCCACGCCCCTTTCATCATCATAATCCGGGCGGGCCGCGATGCAGCAGGGGGTATCCAGGCGGAATTCGCCGTCCTCCCCGGCGGTATAGATAAACCAGTCCTCACTGCTGCAAAACGCATCCCCGCCCCTTTCCAGATAGATGTCCCGCAAGTACCGAATAACGGCTCCAATGGTGCTCATGGTATTCAATTTCATAACGCTCTTCTCCTATTGGGAACAACCCGGTGCCGCTTTTCATAGAATACGACTGGTGATAGCATGAGAAATCCGAACTGCGACCCCCTGGCCCTGACCACTGCGGTGAACTCCCTGGCGGTAGCCATTGCCAATCAGCTGGACGACGATCATCTGGGGCTGGTTGGCGCAATTTTGACCCAGCTGGGCGATACTCTGGAAACCATCGCGGCCCAGCGGGAAATCTGTTCCCGCTGACTTATGAATCCAGCAATTGCCTGGCAATATCCACGTTTCCCCGTTCCAGCTCCTGGAGGCGGCGGACCGCGGCGGACCGCGCCGTCTTATCTCCGGCCTGAGCGGCGGCGCGGTCAATCATAGCCCGGAGGGCCTCCCCCGTCAGCGCATCCATGTCCGTAAAATTCTCCTGACCGATATAGCGCAGGAAAGCGGAGACCTTCGGATCATATACCACGCCTGCCAGCGGAATACCCTGTCCGGCGGCAAAAATCAGAGCATGGAGGCGCATGGAAACCACCAGCTCCATACGGGACAAGACCCCGATGATGGTTCCGGCAGCCCCCGCGTCGTCCAGGAAATAGTGAGGAACATCTTCCAGAGTTTGGGCCGCCATACGGGCGGCGGCAGGGTCCATGCCTTTTTCCACAGCCACAAAAACCGGCGTCAAGCCATGATGCTCCCAGGCATAGCGCGCGGCGTCGCCGAAGAAAGCCGCTTTCCGCTGAAAATCCGGCCACGGGCGCAGCGCAAAGCAGATATAGTTTCCCTGAGGAGGAATCCCCGCCCGGAGCAGTATACTGTCGGTCTTTTCGTCCGGGGCGGAGCGGAGCGTCAGAGCAGGGTCCGCCGTCAAACAGATCTCCGGCGCGGTCACGCCCATGGACTTCAGTTCCTCCAAAGAATCCGGTTCCCGGAGCGTGATAACGTCCACGTTTTGATTCAGCACTCTCGCCGTCAGCTTGCGGTGGTTGCGCCGGGTGACGGGGCCAATGCCGCAGCCATACATCTGCACCTTGCAGCCCGCCCACTTGGCGGCTCGAATATTCATCAGGTAAAACCACAGCGACCGTCGGGACGTCACATCCTGAATCAGGCTCCCGCCGCCGTTGATATAGAGCTTCGCCCGTTTCATAGCCCTCAGCCAGCCCAGGAAGTCTGTCCGGCCGACGGCCCTGACCCGATAGCCCCGGCGGGTGTTTTTTGGGTTTTTGGATACCACAGTTACCGGGATATCCGCATCAATGGAACGCACTTCCTGGAGGATAGCCTCCAGAATCGCGTCGTCCCCCGCATTGCCCCGGCCGTACGCTCCGCAGATTACTACGCCGTCGCGTCTTGCTTTTGGCCGGCTGTGACGGCGGATAATCTCCTCGTAAATGTGAAGCTGCGTATCCACCGTCTCTTCAATAGAAAACTGAGAGGATGCTTTTTCATAAAGCTTTTCACCCAGTCTCCGGCGGAGGGCGGCGTCCCTTCCCAGAACGGCCAGCCGTTCCCCCAGCGTCTCCCAATCCCTGGGCTGAAACAGATAGCCGTTGACCCCCTGGTCTATCAGATTGGGAATTCCGCCTACAGCAGTGGATACGGTAGCCAAGTGAAACCGCGCCCCTTCCGTAAGGGCATAGGAAAACGTCTCTGAAAGGCTGGTGAGCACATTGATATCCAAGGCACTGTAAAAACGGTCCATTCCTCCGCTGATCCACCCCGCAAAGGTGACGCAGCGCTCCACCCCCAGTTCGCGGGCCAAACCGTGGAGCTTCTCCCGCTCCTCGCCATCACCGGCAATCACAAGGCGCAATTTATCGCAAGATTTATACGCTCTGGCAAAGCCCCGTATCAACGTGGACATGTCTTTCACGGGGTTGAGGCGGGCGGCAATCCCAACAACCACGGATTCTTCATCCACATCCGCTCCCAGACTGAGAAGATACGCCAGGCGGTCCCCCTGATCGGGGGCAGGAGTGAAATCAATGCCGTTATATATAGCAAAAGAGCGATCCGCCGGGAATCCCCGGGAGATCAGCAGATCCACCATGGCATCGGAAACGCCGATACGGTAATCCAGACGGCGCAGAGCCCAGGCATTAATGATGCCAAATGTGAGGCGGCCAAGGGGCCGGCCCATATAATCGATCCTGTAATCACTGTGAACGGTCGTAACCACAGGAAGTCCGGTGACACCGCGCAGCAGCGCCCCAATCATATTTGCCCTGGACCCATGGCAGTGGATAACTTGGTATCCCTCCCGGTGAATATACGCGGCCAGCTGCCGGCGTATCCGAAAAATATGATTGCCGCCGCAGATCATGGTCGGAATACCCAGGGCTCTCGCCTCCTCCGCAAAGGGGCCGTCCCGAAAACAGACCAGTTGTGCCGTAATTGTTTGATTAAGGTTTTTGAGCAGGCTCAGAACATGGGTTTTCGCTCCGCCGGAATCGCCGCCGCTGATTAAATGGATTACCTTCATGATAAAAATCCCCTTGTGATTTTGTGGAAAATATTATACAATACTTTTTGAGCCCTGTCTACACGGCTCTCCCTAAAGAATCTGCGGGTACACCCCGTCTATGGAGGTCAAGCATGGAACAGAAGAAAACCTTTCACATTGGAAAGCTCAAC
>ERZ777305.2784-NODE-2784-length-13691-cov-4.431211_pt1 | contig 13691 bp, 14 predicted proteins | sample MGYA00374965_ERZ777305 | MGnify/ENA primary metagenome ERZ777305 (study PRJEB29328, sample SAMD00013331) | mouse gut metagenome | study: EMG produced TPA metagenomics assembly of the Metagenome analysis of fecal microbiota from mouse which was promoted... | reverse complement strand
GATAATAAGCCGTTACTAGCAAGGGGTCTTAATGCTATCATGAAAACCATGATAGTATTCAGTAAATGATTGCAAATTTTCTTTGGTTAATAAAATCACACACATCTCTCCTCTCATAATCTCACTATATTCTAGCAAATCCTTGTAAATTTATTCTTATCACAATTGTATCATATTTCAGGCGAATTGAAGTATAAATTCCGGAAATATATATGCATCTTAAACCAAAAATATTTAAAAAACTAAATCAGTCAATTTTCTTTTCAAATCATATATCCAAAATACTAAATTTTTGAATATCGGATTTTAAAAATTTTTTAGGACAATTACAATACAGAATTATGAAATTTTTCATTCGACCTTCTATTCTTCCTATGATAAGATAGACAAAGAAAGAGGATTATAATGGTACACGTATACGAAAAATTATGCTCCCAAGATTGATTAAATCAACTGATAACTAATTGCATATATTAGGATTTTTTCAAGTATGGATATGGCTATTTCTCAGTAATTTTGATATAATTTTATTAGACTTTATCAAGGTACTATGAGGAAATTTAGAAAAAGAAACTGTTTTAAAATGTTATGAAGATAATTTAAATGATATTGTTTGGTCACATAAAATACAAACGCCATTTATGAATAACATGATAAAAAGAAATAAAATATTTAGAATCATTAAAATTTTTCATAAATAAAATTTATATTTTCAAACCATATACTATTTTATTGAAAAGTCGGAAATGTAGGTCATATGCGATTATGATAAATTGCATAAGAGATTGATTAATGAAACATTTGAACAAAATGAGACGGCTAATTTTTTATGGACTACATTATGTTAAATATCACATTAATTATAAAAGATAATATTTGTATAGCAAGAAATAATTTATCATTTGTTATTGATAATAGTTAAAAATTTATATTTATTTTTGCCGAATTTTTTTGAAGTTTATGATACAATTATTATTAGTAAGGAGGTAGACAATGATAAAAGTTGCAACTGTTTTTAGTGGTATAGGTTCTATAGAGCACGCATTAGATAGATTAGAAATTCCACACAAAATTATATTTGCTTGTGATAATGGAGATATACCAGTAAAGTACGATGAAGATAAAGAATTAAAAAAAATCAAAAAAATGAATTCTAAAAAGGAAAAAAAAGAATATGTTGATAATTTATATGCATCTCAAAGTACAAAACAAAATTATGTAAAAAAAAGTTATATGGCAAATTATAAAATTGCTGAAGATGATTTCCACTTAGATATAAAATTACTTGACGGTTCGGATTACAAAGGCAAAGTAGATATTTTTGTTGGCGGAAGTCCATGTCAATCTTTTTCAATGGTGGGAAAAAGAAAGGGTTTAGAGGATGCTAGAGGGCTTTTAATATTTCAATTTTGTAGACTTGTTAATGAAATTCAACCAAAAATGTTTATATATGAAAACGTTAAGGGAATATTAAATCATAATGGTGGAGAAACATGGAAAACCATAGAAAAAGAATTTAAAAAGTTAGGATATAAAATCTCAAAGCAAATTATGAATTCTAAAGATTATGGTATACCTCAAAATCGAGAAAGACTTTTTGTGGTTGGATTTAAGGATTGCTCTATTAAATTTAAGTTTCCTAAACCTATAAAATTGGAAATATCTATGAAAGATTTGCTTGAAGATAATCCCGACTCAAAATACTATTTAAATGATAAAGGAATAGCTTTTGTCACTAGTAAGAAAAACATTCAAAAAAGATATACACAAATTAATGGGGATATTGCTTTGTGCGAAAAAGCCAATCAACAATTTAATTGGCATGGCGATTTTATTTGTGAAGGTCCAAAGAAAATTGATGAAAAATATTATTTATCAGAAAAAGTTGCAAAATATGTAATGAAAGCAGGAACCAAAAATTTTTATTCAAAACCGGAAATTGACTTAGACATTGCAAGACCATTATTATCTACTATGGGCAAAATGCATAGAGCTGGTGTTGATAATTATATTTCAAAAAATAACAAAATACGTAAATTAACGCCTAGAGAATGCTTAAGATTAATGGGATTTGATGATAGGTTTAAAATAGTAGTTAGTGATACTCAGATGTATAAACAAGCTGGAAATAGTATTGTTTCCAATAACTTTATAGAAATTTTAAAACAATTGAATTTATCTATGTTTGAGGATGGTGAATCTAATGAATAAAATAGTTATTGACAATATAGAATATGAAATTATGGATGCAAAAGAAACTATCACTATTCCTGACTGTTTTGTAAAAGATTCTAACAAAATTGGAAGCGGTCACGGAGAGGCGAAATTCTATGTTGGACAAACAACTGATAATTCAACTTTAGATTTTTTTGAGGACTTTACTGGGAAATGCTTAATAAAAAAGGATGATTTATTAAAGTATTTGATGGATTGTGAAAATGAATATTTACATCCTGATCAAGAATATAGAAACAAAGAAAATATGCCTTCAATATACGCCAAACATTTAGAATTAATTTCAAGTATATCAGAGGAGTATTTATACTTTTATATTTATCGTGTAGATGTTCAACCACCAAGAATTTACATAAATTCTCAATCAAAGGCATATGGACTAATTAGACAAATTTCTTTACCAAACATTTCTTATATTTCTATATTAAAACTCAAAAATGAAAATCACCTGCTTTATTATTTTCGACCATTTATAGACTATAATTTGGAATCTTTACATGAAACTGAGATTGAAGCCATCGAAGAAGATTCTAATATTTCAACTTCTGAAAGAGAAACTATAATAAAATCTAGGGTTGGGCAAGGAAAATATAGAGAGAAGCTTTTAGAAGAATGTCCTTTTTGTCCAATAACCATGGTAAATGATGAGCGACTTTTAATAGCATCACATATTAAACCATGGGTGATGTCTAATAATTTTGAAAAAACTGATCCTAAAAATGGTTTCATGCTAACTCCTACTTACGATAAACTATTTGATAGAGGATTTATATCATTTGAAAACGATGGTACTATGCTTGTTTCTCCATGGATTTCACCAATGAATCAAAAACGACTAGATATATTTAATGGTAAAAAAATTAGAATGCTTCCTACTGAAGGAAGAGAAGAATATTTGTTTTATCATAGAGAACTTGTATTTAAAAAATAATAAAAGATAATATTTAAGTAATGTTATTGACACTTTTCATCAATTTCACGGAAATCAATTCATTTATAAATTTATGATGAAAGAAGTGGAGTTAAACGAATTGGAAACAGAAAATCTGGAAAGTTATCATTTAGACTTGTCCTACTTAAAAGAACGATGTTATAATGAAGAGGAATTAACACAAGTTGAAAAGTTGTGTTTACTATTTATAAAAGAAGATATCGATTCTTTGAGAGGAGAAAGCATTATGGATGATGCAATTGATGAATTAAAAAAAATTAGTCATGATGAAAAAATTATCGGTCTATATGATGCAGAAAAGGTAGAACAAAAAATCAGAAATACCATGATAGCGAGTGCGAAATTAGAAGGAATTGAAGAAGCACAAAAAAGTATAGCAAAATCATTACTGAAAAAAGGGATTGATTTAGAAACAATTGCAGAAACAACAGAGTTATCCATAACAGAAATACGAAAATTACAAGAAAACATGACTTAAATGCCATGTTTTTTATTAAGATTCATTTGTAACTTGTCTTTTTTGATACGCAATATAAGAAAGTCCTAGTAATACAATTGTTACGACCATCCAAAATATATGTAATATCCGTTCCAAAGAAATCATATGATTTTGAATTAAAAATACACCACTACCCAATACAGTCGTTCCACTATCCGATAAAATATGCATTGGAGTGAATGTCCTCCAGTCGATATAGCCAGTTCCTGAAGTCCAAAACATCCAACAAATATAATAGACAATCAGAATGCCAAGCGACACATAAGAATTGCTTATCATACTAGATAAAAAGGCACCAATTACGCTCATACCAAGACATCCAACAATCATAAGAAGCATTCTTCTAATATAATAACCAAACATACTATATAACATATTTTGATTACCAATTAAGGTTGCAGATACATTCCAATTCTGTAAACCATAACGCAAATAAATGACAAGCGTTGTAAATAGAATGGAAATGAGTGGAATTGCAATCGATAACAGAACAACTGTAATTACTTTGGCAAGCCCAACTCTTCGTTTTCCTTCCTTTGTCGTTTTTAATAAGCGTAACATTTTATGCCTACACTCTTCACTGAAAATAGAAGGCATTAGGAATAGAAAGAAAAATGAGAGAATAAAGGAAACAATATTTAAGGTCGAAAATAATTGCCGAAAACCATAGATATTATCCACATACACTTTTGAGGTATTTAATTTTTTCGCATAGATTTCCTTTCTTATATTTTCTTCTTCTGGACTATTTGCACGATTGATAAAATAAGAAGAATAATTATCTACCGTAAGAGATGCTTTCAAATGATATAATTTATGTGTTATAGAAGAAAAGTAATTGTATCTATTATGGTCTGCTTCCTCATAAAATAAACGTTCGTCAATTTCATCTATTTTTTGATACAATTCTTCATACGATAATTTCTTTCCATATCGTTCTATTACTTTATTTGGATCTACTTCACTTAATATATCATTGATTTCAAAATCGTGATCAATACGAAGAGAAAGTTCTTTTTCCAATAAATTACCTTTATAAAGACTTAGACTTTTATCTTCTATTGCAGTAAGTTCATAACCCCGAATTGGATTGCCACTAGAATCACTTACCATATAATTATGATTGTGTTCATCTAGCTTTGGTACGAAAAATGGTGGTAAAAGAATCATACAAAGCAATAGAAAACAAATTCCTTTCCTGTGAAATAGTTTTTTCACTTCATAGAAAACAAGCTTACTCATCTTACAACCTCTTTTCTTTTATCATATTCTAAAATTATAGGAATCAAACAGAATGGTAAAATCCCTGTTTTTAAAATGAACATCACATCATAAAATGTATGGTTGGCAATGGTAGAAGTTTCTACCAATAAGTGATAACTAAAATGCATATATTCAATGGGTATGAGAGATTTCAAAGAAAATGTACCTACTTGAAAATCAAAGACAAATAAAGGAACTACCAATATCAAAAAACCAACAATTAAAGAGTGATAACTAGATTTCATCATTCTTGATAATAAAAGAGAAATCATAGAAATAAATAGACTACCAACGATAAACAGGCCTGTTACAATCCATAGTGTACTTTTCAATGTTAAGGTTGTAATACGATGTAGATACGTCAAACTAATGCGGTTGAAAGGAGCATTCCAATCTGGTGTTCCCAAAATAACAGAATGAATGAGTAGAACTGCACCAATCACAACAATAGGAATGAATATTGCGAGTAAAATGGCGGTAATGATTTTAGCAGATATCATCTTTCGTTTTCCATATTTTGTTGTTTTTAGTAAAGAAATCGTATCCTCTTTTTCCTCTTTATTAAACATTGCAGAAAATAGCATCAATAGATAAAAGCCCAGCAAAACACCAATTAGTTGCAGACTATCCAAAACACTTTTCATGATTATAATTTCACCATAATAGAAATGATTTTCTTTTCGAAAACTTTGTTTCATATGTCCATTTTCTTGTTCTATCTCAGGTGTCATTTCTTCATATTCTATTACCATTTCTCCATTTTCGGAGGTACCGATATGATGGTACTCTCTTTTGTCAAAATTTTCCCATTCTTGATTTAAAATATATTTTCCATAGTCAATTACACCAACCAATGTTTCTGTATCGGCATTTTGAATGTTATCATCAGATGGAAAAGGATCTAAATAATAAACTTTACAATCTCCTCTAGTATCTTGGTATTTATAAATACAATCATATAAGTCTATATTTTGACGCCAATTTTCTCCATAGGTTTCCATCATTTTACTTTCATCTAGTATAGAATCCAGATAAGCAGGATAACGCTCATTGTAGGTATCAATCTGCTTTTGCAACCAAGATTCTGTAATTTCTCCCGCATACTCTTTCTCTCTTTTGATATTGCTTTTTAATGTATTTATTCCTGCAATGGATGCACTATCATGAATACTAAGCCAAGTTGGAATCACAACAATCGCAACTAACAGAATGAGATAGAGTTTATGCTTTCCCAATTTATGTAATTCTGAAATTACGAATGAGAACATTCTGATACCTCACATTGATTGCCCTTATAATAATTAATGGGTAATAAAAGAATCCAAAATAAAGTAGAAATTGACAAAATAAATGGCACATTATAGAAAGTATAATTTCCAATCGAAGATACCGTTCCATATAGATAACTATCGGCATGCATGTATTTAAACGGATGTAAGTATTTGAGGAAAAAGGTATCCACATGAAAATCCAGTACCAATAAACCTAATATCAAAATGGTAAAACCAACCATTAAAGAATGATAACTAGAATGAAATAGATTGGATAAGGTAAGCGCAAATACAGCAATGGTAAGAGAACCTACAATATAAAGACCACTCATCATCCAAAATACATCCAAGGTTGTAAAATGGGTAATAATACTGGACAGTTCAAGGGTGAAAGAAGCTTTCCAATCAGGCATTCCAAAGGTCAAGATATGTGTGAATAAAACAAAACCAATACAGAAAACAGGAAGCATAATACCCACCAATAAAGTGGTCAATATTTTCGCACTCGTCAGTTGATACTTTCCTTTTTTGGTAGTTTTGATAAGGGACATGACACCATTTTTTTCTTTACTAAACATCGAAGAGAATAATAGTAATAGGAAAAGTCCTAATGGTACACCTGTTAATTTTAGAGTTTCGATGATGCTCCTAATAATATAAGTTTCACCATAGTAAAAGTGTTTAGTCTTATGAAAACCTTGCATTACAAGATGATTTTCTCTTTTCTCTTGTGGAGTAATAAGCGTTCTTACATAAATCGGATTTCCATAAAGGTCATATCCTTTTTGCCCTTTTCGATTATAGTCTTGATATCCTTTATTTAAGATAAATTCTCCAAAGGAAATTGCTTTTTGATATTGTCCTAATATCACACTATTTTTCGTTTTACGAATACTGATATCATTAGAATAAATAGGACATGCATCACTTGTTCCTGTTTGATATAGATATTTTTCTTTATAAATACAATCGTACAATTCTTGATTGTTGCGCCAATTTTTCCCATATACTTCTTCCATTTTTGCTTCATCTAAACTACTATCTACAAAATCTATATATAATAAATCATATTGTTTTTTGGCTTTTTCTAACCATGATTCTGTTACTTCACCACTTGGTGCTTTCATGGATTTTAATCTTTCTTGTTCGCCTTTGATTCCCCCTATATAGTCTCCACTATCGGTTAAAGGAGTATATTTGGACAATTGATAAAAGGTAATGGCTGTTGGAATGAGTAAGAGAGCTACAAATACAATCACATAGAATTTATTGCGAAATAGTTTTTTGATTTCTGTTCCAATTAATGAGATCAAATGGATTCACCATCCTGAAAATGATATAAATATAAATCATTCAAATCTGGTTCAATTACTTCTCCATTTTCTAGTTTTTGATCACTGATTACCCGTAATGTAGTCATTTCCTTTCCCACTTTTTTACTGACAATTGTACCATTTTGGATATTGGAAGCTTCTTCATTTGGGATATGTAATAGGTATACTTTCCCTTGCATTTCTTCTAATAATTTTTCTGGTGTATCATGGGATACGATATTGCCCTCTTTCATAATGATAATTTGATCCGCAATTTCACTGATATCACTTACAATATGCGTAGATAAAATGACAATTTTTTCTTGACAAATAGAACTGATGATATTTTTAAAATGCATACGTTCTTTTGGATCTAAACCGGCAGTTGGTTCATCTAAAATTAAGATTTTAGGATCATTGAGTAGCGCAACGACAATTCCAAGACGTTGATACATCCCACCAGATAAGGTTTTGATTTTGGCTTTTCTTTTATCCTCTAAATGGACAAGTTTTAATAATGTATCCATTCTTTCTTTGGCATAGGATTTATGCAATCCTTTTAATGTTGCCATATACATTAAAAATTCCTCTACTTTAAAATTCGGATACATCCCCAAATGTTGTGGCATATAACCAATATCACTTAAGTATGCCTCTTTCAATTTACGAATCGGTTCTCCATTGTATAAAACTTCGCCACTGGTTGGATTGATGATATCCACAATCATCCTTAGCATGGTTGTCTTCCCACTTCCATTGGCACCTAGTAAAGCATTCAATCCTGGTTTTAGTGTAGTTGTGATTGAGTCGACAGCAATTTTATTGCCATAATGTTTTGATAATTTATTTAAAGTTAATTCCATAATAACCCTCCTCCTTCTTGTTCCATGACCTTGATATAGCGTTTACTCATAAAAATTCCATATAAGAAACTAATGGTGATGATGATGAGTTCCATTCCTTGTTTTGGATTTTCTAATAAATAACTACATACCATATAGGATAGTAAATTGCTGGTGAGAAACCCTGTCATAAAAAGGAAACTATTTTTAAAGCGAATACTAAAGTCTAAAGTAAACGAAATGGCGAGAAAAAAAGGAAATGCTCCGTAAAAGAAGACGGTAATAAAAGCATGATGGCTCATGATGGTTGCATAAATACTAAGTAAAAATAAGACGAATAAATTGATACTACTCATAAAAATCATTTTATATAGTAGAACTTGTTTGGAATTGAGCCTACATACATTTTCAAGTTCCCATACATTATAATTTAAGTTGCGAAACCATGTGATTAACATGAGTCCTGCAAATAAAATACTGGTAAATGATAAGAAGTATAATTTATCATTATGAATCGCGGTTTGGGTAACAAAAATAGAAAAAATGCATAAAATTATTTCTAATAGAAACCACCTTTTTTCACTATACTTCAAAATCGTAATAAATTGGTTGATTTTTGAAATTTCATATTTATGATTTTTGTTTAGATATTTTTTACATTGGTCCAGTGTGAATTGGATATCGTCCTGACATGGTTCTTTGATTTTCCACTTTTCGAATTCTTTTTTAATATTCACGCCAATCACTCCTTTCTAATATAGCAGCAAGCTTTTTCATTCCTAAGCGAAGCCTTGTTTTTACAGTACTTTCTTTTTCATTTAAGATATAAGCAATTTCTTTGATTTTGAGATCTTGATAATATCTCAGGAGAATGACATCTTTTTGTTCATCACTTAAACACGCAATCGCCTCTTGTATTTGTATTTCCTTTTCTTTTTGAAGAACGACTTCAATTGGCAATTTATCTTGACTGGAAACTTCTATCTCTTCTTGTTCTCTTTGATAAATCCTAAAATAATCCATACATAAATGATACGCGATTCGATAAAGATAATTTTCAATTTTGGTATCACTCGGAAGAGAAGATAAGTGTTTCATAAATCTTAGAAATGTTTCCTGTGTGAAATCCTTTGCAATTGTACTATTTCTGAGTCTACGGAGGAGATACGAATAAATTTTTGGATAGGTAGATTCAATTAGTCTTTCTAATTGTTGTTCATCTCCATTTTGAATACGCATTAATACACCCATAACATCCTCCTCACCTATATAACGGATATTGTATCAAAAAAGTTTCATTTTGTTTCCTTTTTAGCAAATAAATTTTACAAATAATTCATTAAATGAAAAAAATACTATGAAATTCATAGTATTGAAAGATATCTTCACAAATAGAGCAAGTGAGAAAATCACTAAATTTTAGTGAAAATTACTTTATTTTAAAGGATATTGAATGTTTATTGGTTATCGCATTATACAGGGTGATTTCTTTTCCCTATTCATTATCCTCTAAAAAGTAGTTCACTAATTTTTCATAGTTATCTTGACTATTTAAACAAGTATCTATTAAATAACCTTTTTCATTATTCGTTTGGTATTCTTTAATACCTCTTATATAAAAATCTTTATTTCTATCTTCAATAAAAAATGGCATTATATCATTATACAAACATTCTCTAAACATTATCATTCTTCCAACGCGACCATTTCCATCTTGAAAAGGGTGAATTTTCTCGAATCTAACATGAAATTCAATGATATCTTCTATTCTTTTCTTATCTATTTTATCATACCATTCTAATAATTCTTTCATATCACTTTCTACATTACTTGGTGAAGATGTTATGATATTACCAACAAAGTTCTTTTTCTTTTTATACTCTCCTACATTAAACCATTCTTTTTCACTATCAGTTAAAGTTCCATCTTTTAAAATAAAATGAAACTTTTTAATCATCGCTTGAGATAACTTATCATCAATCGTATCTAACATATATTTAAATAAAGTAAAATGATTCTTTGTTTCAGTAGCGTCTTTTAATACAATAACTTTATCTTTGCTTGTTAAAATTGTTCCAGTATCATAAATACTTGCAGTTTCATCAGGTGTTATTGTTGATCCTTCAATATGATTTGTATTATACGCAAAATCAAGTTGAGTTTTATGATATAAACTACCAGACAAATTCATGTTTTTTTGTTCAATCAATACTTTTTTTATTTTACTTATCTTCATATATTTTCTTCTCCTTGTATTTATATTATAGCATGTCGCAGATTATATCCGCAACCTAACTTTACTGTTTTTTCACTAATACTATAAGGAAAATTTTTTATGCAAAAAATTGAAATAATTGAAGGGAGTTCTCCTTTGCGTAATTATTTCATTCTACTATATGATACCACTTGACAAAGCATAACCAAGCCATTTAGAAAGATTGAACATGTAATGACATAATATACTTTTTATCTTACATATAATTACTGGATCAATTTATAAATTGGTGAATCTGTTATACTTGCAAGTTTATGTTGAATAAATATCTTTACTCTACCAAACTGAGCAGTATCAATAATAGCTGTTGCTCCATTGTCCTCGTAACCTAAAATAGCATAAGAAAGTCCTCCAAAATTGGAAGGTTTCAACATTCCTTTCGCATTTTTTACAACGGGTTGTACACCCAAATCATAGATTCGCCATGTATCAGCCTCTGCACTTAAATTTAAATATGTTTTATGTTCTTCTTTTAGAATATCTACATTTACATCATTCAAATATTTCCAATCTGCAACTCCTAACAATATATTTGTATGATCCATAAAGAATACATTTTCAAGTGGTATTTGATTTGGAATTGAGTATACTCCGTATTGATTTTTCTCCCAATTATTTTGTTTTCCTTTTCCTACTTCGATATGTGAGTGTACTCCTGTTGCATTCCCTGCATTCCCCATATTTCCAATTTGGACACCTTGTTTTATAATTTGTCCAACATAACAGTTAATGGTATTGTCATGTCCACATAAGAAAGTAACATAATCAATTGTTCCATCTGAGAGTCTTACTTTTTCAATGGATTGCCACCATACAAAAGCATATGTTCTATTAATATTCACACATCTCACATCTACTGGTGCATAATAAGGATACCGAATTCCTGCTCTTAAACCTCGAATATCATTGGCTTCACTTCCTTTGTGGGAATAAGTTTCATTCGCACCTTGTGTACAATACCAATCTGTAAAAGGACATAATACATCTTGGATTCCATTTCTTCTACTTGTATCACCCTTTTTCACAAGAATCACCTGTATTCATTTTTTCAAAATATTTTTTAAATGGTAAATGAATTCCTACTTCTCCTAAATTTTCATAAATAGAAATACCTTCAGTTGCAATACAAACAACTGCACTTCCGATTAGAAACAAATTAATCTGCACAAAATAGTCAATTACAAATCCTAATAATAGTGCAATCACCCATGCGATTTTTTTGATATACCCATCTCTTGAGATAGACGAATTTACTTTTTTATGTTTAAATGCTTTTAAGTATCCAGTAATCACATCCATAAAAATAAATATTCCACATAAGAGAAATAATGTTTTAGGTTCATTTACATTCATTAATTTTTCTATAAATTGTTCCATATATTTTCCTCTTTTCTATGTAAAAGATGTATTCGCGAATTCCTTTTCTTTTACATAAAAATCATATCACTTTTTTCACTGGACTTTCACTGGACATAAGTCAAATTTATGAAAAAAATTTAGATTTTATTCTAAATTTTTTAAAATTCCACACTGCAATTCTATTTTGCAATCACTTCTATATCTAAATGGGTTAATATTTCCTATATGAGTATCATCATTTGATATATCATTGCCATCACTATCTGTAATAGATATGATGTTGCCCCACGCATCATAGGTATATTTTGCAACATAATTATGAAGATTATCTAAAATTGCAATAATGTCATTTTGATTATTCTTAATATAATAATAAGTTTCATCATTATATTTGAATCCTACTAATCCATCTACTTCATTACGTATATAGTATAACACATCATTACCCGTTTTTTCAAATATAAAAAGAACTTAGATTTTTCTCTAAATTCTTAGTACTCTTCATAATATCTTTGATTATGTGGTAAAATATATTTTTCATCAAATACAACACCCATTTTCAATAATTCTTTATATTGTGTTTCACTTTCATAATAAATTTCACATATTTCTTCATGAGCAACTGAATAAAACCAGCAATATCCATTTTTAAAAAATGCGATATCTTCTGGATATAATGGATGTAACCATTGATAAAAAGAATCGTTTTGAAGTAATAGAGTTTTAATTGATGAATCAAATTTATAAAAATATACATCAAATAAATCATTATTTGCGCATACCTTTGAATAAACCCAATATGCACCTTTTCTTTTTTTAAGAAGGCTTCCTTTTAAATTATTATTGAAATTATCCATCAAATTACTAAATTTTCTAAATTCTTTTAAATTTTTCAAATATAAATCTTTTCTAACAATAAACATCACTGCATCACATTGTGTTGATGAGTACTCTATTAAATTTCTATAAATTTTTCCTTTTATTTCTCGAATTACATACATAAATAGGTTCCTTTCTATGGGTTTCCATAAAACCATATGTGTCTATGTGAATCTCTATCCGGATGATAATGCCAATAATATACATGATTTGGTTTTTTGTTTTTATCAATTTCTGGTCCAATAAAAATTCCAAACCCAATTGCAACAGATAAAGCAGAATTTTTATTATCACATATGACATTTCCACCAAGTTCTACATGGGTTTGAGATTCGCCAATTGTTAATCTTTTGCCTGTTATTATATCCGTTTTAGATGGATTAAATTTAGCAGTTGTACATGGTTTAGATTCTTCATATGATGGAGCATATGGTACGATAGGTTTAACATCTACATCTGTCTTTGTATCCTCTTTTGTTTTTATATCTAGTTTTGGTGGATTATAATAAGGATTACTTATTGCATCTGTTATTCCCACTGCGACTGTTTCTACTGCCTTTTTTGTTCCAACATAAGCACCATAAGCTAATGCAGCACCAAATACAGCTTTTGCAAAAGGTATAAGGAAAGGTAATACAAAATTACCATTTATATCAATATTATTGATAGGATTATTTAAAGTGTAAGCATATGTATTATGAGAGAGTATATTCCCACCTATCTCTCCACCATAGGAATCCGCATTAATAAATCTACCCCATACAGGATTATAATATCTACTATTTAAATAATATAAATTGGTT
>ERZ777305.2782-NODE-2782-length-13701-cov-2.911696_pt1 | contig 13701 bp, 6 predicted proteins | sample MGYA00374965_ERZ777305 | MGnify/ENA primary metagenome ERZ777305 (study PRJEB29328, sample SAMD00013331) | mouse gut metagenome | study: EMG produced TPA metagenomics assembly of the Metagenome analysis of fecal microbiota from mouse which was promoted... | reverse complement strand
GACTTTTCCCGATACCATTTCCATCGGATTATTCATAGCCCCCAAATTAAAATTTTTCTTATCCACTTGTACAATGGAACTGGAAACTTCTTTTTTACTCAATGAACCGTAACCCACTACTACAACTTCTTCCAACACCTGCTGGTCATCATGCAAGACAACATCAATCTTGTTTCTACCGGATACGTTCAGTTCCTGCGTTTGGTAACCTACATAAGAAAAAATAAGTATTGCATCAGGATTGACATTCAATAACACATAGTTACCGTCAATGTCAGTTATCACCCCCGAAGTTGTACCCTTTACCAATACACTTGCACCGATAAGACCTTCACCCGTTGCATCGGTCACCTTTCCTTGTACCTGAAGTTGTTGCGCAACAGCAACACCAGTCATCATAAGAAAACCCAGTAAAAGGATCATGCGCTTTTTAAGGCATCTCTTTAGACTTTTCTTTTTCATCTTATTAGAAATTAGTTAAACAATAAATAGATTGATGCAAATGTATTATCAAAACAAACGCACGATTTGGGCTGAGATAAAAATCTAAAGTCCTGCAACAGGCAATCAACTATAAAACAACGCATTACAAAATGCTATTGCTACTAATTTCTAAATCATTTCTAAACTTTTTAAGGCAGAAGAAAGCCTCAAAAGGAGGATAAAATCAAAAAGAAGTTATTTTCATCACTCGTTCTTCAAAGTCCTCTTTACAAAGAGACTTGTTTTTTAGCTTGGAACGATAAGTATAGATGGTAGTTATGGAATAACGCAAAAATTCTGCAATACGCGCACTGTCTGTAATACCTAAACGAATCAGTGCAAATATGCGCAGTTCGGTAACAAGCAATTCTTCATTTTTAGGATGCAATTGTTCTTCAACTGGCAACAAACGATTAAATTCTTCTACAAAGTTAGGGAATATCTTAAGAAAAGATACATCGAAATTGTGATAGAACTCTTTCAACTCTTGATTTATGAAACGGTCGGACTTCAATGTACGATATAACTCCTCAAGTTTACCGGCAGCAGCCTGCTTGTTCAACATGCGGCGATATTCTTCCATCTTACTTATATAAGAGGAACTTAAACTGAGGAAACGTCCCAAATACTCTTCCTTAATATGATTGGCTTCCGTAAGAGTCTGATTAGTATGCAATAATCGTTCATTAGCCTCATGTTGAAAATTGTTCAGCTTCTTCAATTCACTATTCAATATACTCAATTGAGAATTGGCAGCAACAACTTTTTTACGGGCATAAGACAATTTTTTCATTTGCCATAGCACACACAGTACTGTCAATAGAAGGAAAACAGAAAGGATACATATGCCTGTAATAAACATTCTCTGCCGCTGTTGCTGTATTTCCTTTTCTTGCTGATAAGCACGATCTATGAGCGGAAGCATCTTGGAAGTCTGCGAACTACGCAACCGAGTGGTATAATAATTAGCATCTTCCATACTAATCTTAATATAGTGATTAGCACGTTCCAAATCGCCCATTCCATAAAGTAATTCCGCCAATGCGCACAAAGAATAATTTTCTTTCACCACTGCCCTAATGTCAGCAATGGCACTGCTAATACGTACTTCCATTTCTTTTTGCTTGTTCCCCACGACATGATAAGCAAAAGCCAGAATTGAAGTAGCTACTGCATACTCACGCGTATTGGATTTCAACCGAGGTAAAAAATTCTTCAATAAACATATAGCCTCCTGACTTTTTCCCTGGTCAATGAGCTGGGGTGCATGCACGACTACATATCTATAAGTATCTTCCGGTACTAGGCTGATTATAGAATCCCTATACAAATTTGCTATCCGAAGATAATTGTTCACGTAGTTCCGATCAGTGGCATACTCTGCCTGATAGAGATATAGGTTTTCAAAACAGACATAATAGTCCACTATATTTTCACCCTCCAACGTGTTACGAGGAAGCGATTTCAGTAATTCCATTGCTTCAACAAAAAGGCCCGAAGTATTTAGAATATGTACTTTATTTAATATAGAACTATTTATCCATTGCCTATTATTTAGTCGTGTGGCAATAAGAATATTTTCATTTATATAATGTAATGCAGAATCACTGATATAAGAATTATATTCGGCAAAAAGACGATTTTGTATCAGATAACGTTCCATGTCAGTAAGCTTCCCTTGATTCAACTCATCCTTTATCAAAGAGATATACCGTTCTTTTTCTTCCTCGTATTGTCTACGCATCACGATAGTCTTATCCAGAACAGACAAAAGGCTATCTATTACAGATGCATACACACCAAGCGAACATGGCAACAGCATTATTATTAAAATCAAGATACGCATCATAGATTAACATTGTGACATAACTTCGCAAAGTTACAATTTTCTTCTGTTATGAAAATACGATTTTAGTATTTTCTTTGGCATTATAAGTCGTACATCATAGGGATTGTACATCTATCGAAATTCATATTTCCTCTACTTCAGATAGCTTTTAAAGCTTTTATGACAGTTTTCAAACCTTGTTTTGCCTAATAATGGCTAACATTGCAACCGAAACCAAAGGTTGACATCAACATGAGAAAGACATTATTATTTTTATACCTTTTATCTCTCGGCAATATTGCCGCATACGGTCAGACACGTTTGACCCAAGACCCCAAACTGGAACGGCAACTCCACGAAAGCGGACTGATACATCAACCCCTACCCTTGGATATTGAAAACTCTTTCGAAGCCAACGGCTGGAAAAAGGAGGTCCTGCAAAGCGCTCCCCTCACCTGCTCGGCAGGTACAGAGGGATGGAGTCATTCCGGCGCAGGAAGCATGTCCTTCAGTACGGAAAAGAGCATTTCCGGAAAAGGCAGCATCAAACTGCAATTCCCTACCTCTACCGGAAAAAGAGCGACCGGATCTCCTTCCGACCCCGACTATGCCACCTATGGAAACAGCAGTGTCACCTACCATCTGGATGGTGCCAATCTGGAGAAGTACAACCGCATTGTATTCTCCATCTACCCCGACTGCGACGGGGCACGTATCGTCAACATGAACCTCACATTCCATAATGCAGATACTCCTGCCAAGAAAGGGTACAATCCACCTTCGGGTTCACATCTTATCAATCTTGTCAACAAGAAGTGGAACCAATGTTTCCTCGAAATAGACGAGTATCAGCGCGATAAAGTAATGTCCATAAGCTTCAGCACAGCCCTCAAAGGCAAGGACCGGACAACGGGAGATTCAGCAACCTACTACTTAGACAACCTCCAGTTGCAAACAGTGAAAGCCCCCGAGAAAGTCAGCGGATGGATACCCGCCGATGGAAAAATCTCCTATTCGACAACCGGCTATGCCATCAATCACCCTAAAACCGCCCTTATCAACACAAACGTCACCATAGATGCCGGTAAACGCTTCCAACTGCTTACCGCGGACGGAAAAGTGGTTTACGAAGGAGACATCCGGGAAGAGACAACCACTCTCGGACGATTCGGCCTCATCGACTTCACCTCCTACGACCATCCCGGAGAGTATCGGCTGAAAGCCGGCAATTCATTGACCCCTACCTTTCGGATTGGAGAACGGCTTTGGGAAGATTCACAATGGAAAGTGCTGAATTTCATCTTTTGCCAACGCTGCGGACATCCGGTTCCTAGCAAGCATGCCTCCTGCCACACAGACCTGACGTCCCGGCATGACGGACGCAGTATCTCCTACTCCGGTGGATGGCACGATGCGGGCGACTTGTCACAACAAACCCTGCAGACGGGAGATGTGGCCTTTGCCCTGCTCGAAGCCTATAATAAACAAAGAGACATCAATCCCGCCCTCGCCGCCCGCCTGCGTGAAGAAGCGGAATGGGGAATAGAGTTTATCCTGAAGAACCGCTACGGTGATGGCTACCGTGCCAGCAGCATGGGATTGCTAATTTGGCAGGACGGTGTGTTCAATACACTGGACGACATCTCCTCCGTACGTGTACAAAACATAGCATTCGACAACTTTCTCTATGCCGGATACGAAGCTTACGCCGCCATGACGCTGGACAACGACCCGATGCTACAGGAATATCTGCTGCGCGTGGCCGAAGAAGATTTCGCTTTTGCCATGGAGAAGTTCAAAAAAGACGGCTTCGACAAGTTCATCCAGCCTTACGAACACAGCTACAATACTTCGAAAAGCCAGTACATGGCTACCATCTCCTGGTCGGCAAGCCAATTATACAAGCTGACCGGAAAGCCTTCGTATGCGGACATCGCTACCGAATACATCCGCTACACCCTCGACTGCCAGCGTACGGAACCGCTGAAAGACAAAGACAAGACACGCGGATTCTTCTACCAGGACAAATCCCGCAAATCCATCGTACATTACATACACCAGTCGCGCGAGCAGGTCTATATGCAGGCCATGGTGATGCTTTGCGAAACCCAGAAGGAACACCCCGATTACCCCAAATGGGTGAATTCCATACAACTATATGGAGACTATCTGAAAGGAATAATGAAGTATACCCATCCCTACGGCATGATTCCAAGCGGTGTTTACCATGCGGAGGAATATAAAGATACCACCAACTTCTACGCCCTCCATCTGTTTCCGCCTGCCAATGCCAAGGAACTGTATGCGGAACAGATTAAACAAGGAGTGCAATTGGACAAGGAGCACTACATGAAACGCTTTCCCGTGTGGTTCAACATCTTCAACGGAAATACCGCCATCCATCTTTCCAACGGAAAGTCTGCCGCCATCTGCGGAAACTTCCTAAAGGACAAGGAATTGCTCGACATCGGTCTGGAACAGTTGTACTGGACCGTAGGCAAGAATCCTTTCGGACAATCCTTGATTTATGGAGAAGGACACAACTATCCGCAACTGAACACCTTCTCTTCAGGCGAAATGACAGGAGAGATGCCCGTCGGTATCCGTACCCTAGGTAACGACGATGTCCCCTACTGGCCGCAAACCAACAATGCTTGTTATAAAGAGGTATGGGTTACCTCGGCAGGCAAATGGCTGTCTCTGATTGCGGAATATTAGATAATGGAAAATTAATAACTTATAAATTACAAATTATGAAACATCTGCTTATTTTATTGTTCACGGCTTGCACCCTTCTGACGTATGCACAAGCTCCCGAAGGTTATCCCGCAAACTATGCCAAGGCTCCCCGCTTCAAGGCCTTGATTTACTACACGCAACATGCGGAAGAAGCACACATACAATTTGCAGAACAAGCAACCACTTTCTTCAAGAAGATCAATTACGGTGACGGCTTTGTTCTGGATATTACTACCGATTTTTCAAAATACCCATACGAGAAACTGAAAGGATACAATGTCATTATCATGCTTAACACATCCCCCAACACCAAGGCCGAACGCGATGCTTTTGAGCAATACATGGAAAACGGAGGCGGTTGGATAGGCTTCCACGCAGCTGCCTACAACGACAAAAACACGCATTGGCCCTGGTTCGTTAAGTTTCTTGGTGGTGGGGTGTTCTATTGCAACAACTGGCCTCCCCAGCCGGTATTGGTCGAAGTCGACAACGAAGAACATCCCGTTACCAAGAACCTGCCTGCATCGTTTGTGGCTCCTGCCAGCGAATGGTACCAATGGACTCCCAGTCCCCGCCAGAACAAAAACGTAGAGGTGCTCTTGTCTCTATCTCCCAAGAACTATCCACTGGGTATCAAGGATGTAGTGAATTTTGGCGACTTCCCCATCGTATGGTCCAACAAGAATTACAGAATGATTTACCTGAATATGGGACATGGTGACGAAGAGTTTATCGACGGTACACAGAACCTGCTATTGGTTAATGCTTTCCGCTGGGTAGTGAGCAAAGACAAGAATGGTGACCCGTTCCTCAAATAACACTTTTATGCCGAAACAAGTTCTTTTTCTCCGAAAAGCACTTGTTTCGGTTGTTTTATACAGAAAATGCGACAAGCATTTAGTTACTGAAAAGTCCGCTGAAGAACTTTAGCTCTCCAGCGGACTTGGTGTATCAGGCTATGATTTCTTTGTTTAGAGTTTACTCTGTCTTAATCTGAATCTTGGTGATTGTTATATCACCGCCAATGATGAGAGCGGTTTCTGATCCGCCATTCATTGTTGCCGCCATACCTTCCGAGATTTTGAATTCCAAGAAGTCCTCACCAGCGGCAAGAACGATGTTATTATCGCTTTCACCACCATCGCGGATGAAAGGAGCCCCCCACCAACCGTCGCACAGACAGAAAGTCTGAGGGACATCATGGTGGGTGAACGTAAACTTAATAGTTTGGCCGGCTTCCGGCGTTATTACCGAGAGGTCAAGTTCAGATGCCGGGAGATACCACCACCAGCCAGTAGTGCATTCGCCCGCCCAAAGCGTAGGATACTCGCGGAACAACTCAATCTTCCTTAGTGTGTAGTTAACACCACCGACAATGATGCCACCACCAGCTTCCAGAGTTTCTGCCATACCCTGCGATATGGGGAATTCAAGTTCGGTAGTACCGGCAGCAACCGACACGGTGTTATTGCCTTCGCCGTCAACATCGGGCGCCCCCCAGTTAGCATCACATACGCATACACTAGCACCATCGGGATTATCGAAGGTAAGACGAATCATAAGACCTTCATGAATCAGAATACCTTCAAGATTCAGCTGCTCTGATGTCAGATACTGCCAGCTATCCCAATCTTTGATATAGACATCGCCTTTCCAGATTGGAGCATATCCTTCACCTCCGGTTTCTTCACTGCCACCTACAACCTCGTCAGACAACGTTACCTCCGGCAAAGTATACTTCTTGCCGCTGCAGTCTTCGAGGACAACTTCGGCCGGCCCGGCTTTTATGCCCATTGGCGAATAAATATAGAGAGTCCCGGTAGCTTTGCGCTTGAAGTCGCTTGCATCTACCACAATGTCCTTGCCGTCTTCACCGGGAAAATAAGCCTTGGTAATAAATTCGAGGTCGTTGCCATACACCTCCACACATTCGTTGATTTTTATTTCCTTGTCAAGAGGTGCCACTCGCAAAGGCTCGGGTTTGCCGATGGTCAGTGCCACAACCGACTCCGCCGATTCGCCGTCGGCTTCTATTATTACCGTCCCCCCCTCTGCAGAAATGCCGACAGGAGTTATTACAGCGATATAGCCGTTGCCTACCTTAGTAATGTTGTTCACAGAGACATTGCCGGGAAACACAACGGAAGTGGCTTTCTCAAGCCCCGTACCAGTGATGGTGACAACTTGTCCTTCCATAACTTTTGTAGGCAGGACGGACTTCACCACAAGCGCATCGTTGGCATCCGCCACATCATCATCGTTGCACGAGGTCAGTACCATATCCGACAGCAATGCGAATCCTGAGACCAGAAGATATATAATATGTTTTTTCATAAATCTTATTCGTTTGAAATTTCGTTGAATCTGTTTTACCAATTGGGGTTCTGCTTCAGATTGCCATTCTTCTGAATTTCAGACTGCGGAATCGGATAGAGGTTGTACTTCTCGTCCCACCGGCGAGTCTTAGTCACCCGATTGAGAATCAAGTTGCCGTTTCCATCCAGTTTGAAGTCTGCCACATCAACATTCTTGAAGAACTCGGCACCCTTCTTCCAGCGCCGTACATCCCAGAAGCGCTGCCCTTCGAAAGCAAGCTCTACCATACGCTCACGCATGTAGCGCTCTTCAAAGCCATTGTTTCCTTGGAATTCAGGCATCATGATGTCCGGACGGTTACGAAGCACATTGACAGCCTCGTTGGCCGACATGCCAAAATCGCCTTGTTCGTCAGCATTGCCGTAGTAGTTGTACATGGCCTCTGCATAGTTGAGGTAAACCTCGGCCAGACGCATCACAATCCAATTATGGCGCGTTGTAGTCTGGTTATTGGCTGTGGTGACACAGTTACCGTCCACAAACTTCTTCAAGTAGTAGCCCGTGGGAGTCGCGCCGTACTTAGGAGCACCGTTGAAGCCATTCTGATACGTTTCAATGGCAATCTGCTGAGTTGTGTTAGATGGCCAGAGATCGCCGTTCTTCACTACGGTGAGTTCGAAACGCGGGTCGAGGCCATCGTATGGATTCTCAGCAGTCACATCGATATTTCCTGGATGTTTCTCCTTGAACGTCTTGCCGTTGGCCTGATATTCGTATGCGTCTACCAGTGCCTGTGTAGGACAGTTGCCGGAGTTACCATTCTCCACACCCACAGGATAATTGTACTGCTCGAAGGTGTTGCTTGCCTGAGTACCAAGAACGAAGATAAATTCAGGATTGGTGAATGTATCGTGCCCCCACAGGTTGGCATACTCGCTGAGTTTGTACCCCCAGCGCTGTGCATTATCGATGATGACCTTACTGGCAGCAGCGGCCTCTTTCCAAAGTTCCTTGTTGTTGTCCGTATTGAACAAGGGAGAAGCCTGATAAAGAAGTACGCGCGCCTTCAGTGCAAGGGCAGCACCACGGGTGGCACGACCAATTTCCTGACCGGGAATGTCATTATACGACACGGGCAGATATTCGGCCACGGCATCCAGTTCGTTGATGATGAACCTGAACACATCCTTGGCCGGAGTGCGTTCCACGCTGTTTGCCTGCTCATTGGTGAGGGTTGTTGTCACCAAAGGCACATCACCGTAAGCACGTACCAACTCGAAGTAGAAATAGGCACGAAGGAAACGCAACTCGTAAGGAAAAATCTCAAACTGCTGCACCATAGTCTGGTAATCGGGATCATATTCATAATCCGACAAGTCTATCTTATGGATGCGTTCAAGGTACATGTGTACCTGAGTGACGGCACGGTATGAACTTTCCCATGTAGTCGAGAAAGGATTCGAAGGAGTCCAGCCACCGTTGAAATACTTGTGAATGGGTGAGAAGGAAAGTGCAAATTCAGACTCGTCTGTGGCACTGGCTATCATGGCGCCATTACCATAGGAATTGTCCTTGAATTCGCTCGGCATTTGTGCGTAGACATCGTAGACAAGAGCCTTGACACCATTGAGAGGGCTGTTGTAGGTCCAGTCCTCGTCACGATTCGAAGCTTCGTTATAATTCAAGTCGGCACAGCCTGCAAAGGCTACTGCAGCCATACCTAAAAGAGCATATTTTATCTTGTTCATAAATGTATCTTTAATTTAGAAAGTTAATGTGACACCTATGTTGACACCCTTGAACATGGGATATGCCGTCGAAAGCACCTCAGCATCCATAGCGTCGACGTTATCCAAGGAAAGAAGGTTCTCGCCCTGAACAAACACCTTGGCTGCGGTAAGGGAAAACTTCGAGAGCACCGTTGCAGGAACTTTATAGTAAACCTCGATGTTGCGCATCTTCAGGAAGTGAACAGGCTTGTACCATACGTTGCTTGCCTGGCTGTTGTTGCTGTTGTTCTGAGTTGTCAGACGTGGGTAGAGAGCGTTTTCGCCAGCCATATCCCAGCAGTTGTTGTAATAATCCACCGAAAGGTTGCCATTATCAGCCATGCCACCCCATATTGCCGACGGAAGATACTTCATGTAGTTGCCGGTGCCCTGGAACCATGCGTTCAGACCGAAGCCTTTATACTCTACACCGACATTGAAGGCGTAGTTGAGCTCAGGGATGTCAGTAGCGCCATCAAGGCTGGTAACATCGAACTCGTTGATTACCTTGTCACCGTTGAGGTCCTGATATTTGATGTCACCAGGGCTTACGGTAGAGTATTCCTGACGGTAGCTGGCATCGATGTCGGCCTGATTCTTGAAAAAGCCTGCCGACTTGAGTCCCCATGCCTCGTTTACACGGTGTCCTACAGGGTCGCTCAGCGGATAGGTCGGTGTGCCGATATACTTGCTCACCTCATTGCGTACCCACGACAAATTGGCACCCAAGTTGAGATTGAGGTCGGGAGTGATTTTCTTCACATACTTGGCACTTGCCTCAAAACCGTAACTCTTGACTTCGCCAACATCGTTGTATGACGACTGTATACCAACCACCGATGAATTCTCATAGCTTGCAGAGAGCATGATGTGGCTGCGAAGCTGGTAGAAAGCATCAACCGAGATGTCAAGAGCATTTGCCAGACGAAGATTGGTACCCAGGTTGAAGCTCGTAGATGTCTCCTGCGAGAAATCGGTAGTCGGGAACGAGCCAAGCGATGCGCCCCATGTAGCACCGTAGTTGTTACCGATAACCACATAACCGTGCGACACATCCCATGTAGGAAGCCACATGCCATAGGTAGGCATATAGTCGGTATGCTGGATGCCGGCCGATGCGCGCAACTTACCGTAGTTGAGCAGACCCTCGTTGTTGTCAGCGTAAATCCAGCCGAGCGACAATGTGGGTGAGAATGCCCACTTGGAAGGATAGGTACGGCTGGAGCCGTTACCCGCAAGCACAAGGTCGGCAACGTAGCGGTGCTGAAAATCGTAGTGGAAGACTCCCATGATGTTCTGACGATAGTAGGTGTTTCCACGTCCGTCAGTGCTCGAACCACTGTTATCATAAAGAACGGCAGCATTGAAGTGGTCGTTGTCAAAGAACGAACGTTTGTAGTTGAAACCCAGGGTAGCTTTTGCTTTCCACCACTGGCCGGCATTCCAGTTACTGAAGGTGAGGTCGGTCTCCTTGTTACCAAATGTGTTCAGAGATACGTTGCTCTTGTCGCCAATGGCACCGGTGTAACGCTCGTAGCCATACTGGTGTGCCTTGTGCGAATTCTCCGCGTAAATCGACAAATTGGCATAACCGGCACTGACAAATACGCTCAAGCCATCGAGCAGGAAGTCGAGCTTTTGCGACAGCTTGGCATCCACCCACAGCTGGCGCTGATGGGTCTTGTAGAAGCCGGACTCCTGAATCTTGGCAATGGGGTTGGCATCACCGTACGCCTCGTTACCACCCCAGATACCTGTTGAGGTCTTGTAGGGGAAAGCACTTGCCGGCAGGTCGTAGACAGCAGCTGTAGCATCGTCAGCATTGAGGTCTGAGGGCCGCTTGCTCTCCTGGAACATACCGAAGAGGTTCACCGACATGAGAGTCGTGTTGGTGAGGCTGAAGTCGAGGTTGGTACGGATATTGGCCTTCGACTGGCGCAGCTGCGCATTGTAGTCTGCCTGCTTGGTATCCTTGAGAGCACCGCGCACATCGGTATAATCGATATGGGTGTAGTATTTCACCTTGTTCGTACCTCCGTACACCGAAACGTATGCATGGTCTTCCTCGGCAGTGTTCTTGAAAGTAAGGTCGCGCCAGTTCACGTTAGGATAGAAGTACGGATCGGAACCGTCCTTGAAGAGGTTAAGCTCCTGCTCGGTGTATGCGGCAGAGAGTCCGTCATTGCGACTGGCACGATTGAAAGCACTGGCATATCCGTAACCGTCCACCATGTCTGCGAATTCAGGGTCGAACTGGAACTTATGGCTGTAGCCCACCTTGACATGTGTCTTGCCTTCAGCGCCACGCTTTGTCTTCACAAGTATAGCGCCATTGATACCCTCATGGCCAAGAAGTGCCGTGGCGGCAGCATCCTTGAGGACGGTAACGCTCTCCACCTCCTCTACACTGAGGCGGTCGATGGGACGCTCATAGCCATCGACGAGGATGAGAATGCCGGTATCGTTAAGCGTGTGAAAGCCACGAATATTAAACGTGGCACCCTTATTTTCATCGCCTGAGAAGCCGCCTTGCGATAGAGCCGTGAGGCCTGGCAGACGTCCATAGAGGGCCTGGGCAAGGTTAGTTGCCGAAGTCTGCTGCAGTTCCTCGCCTGTGATTGTGGTAGCGGAAGCGGTGCTGAGGAAATTGCTTATTTCCACACCGTAACCCAAATCATAGGCATTTGCATTCTTGTCGTTGAGTTTTACCTGCGCATTTGCCGTGAGAGAGGCAACGGCAGTCGCAAGCATCAACATTCTATTTATATTCATATTCTATAAGTCTTATTGATGTTTAAAATCTGGATTACCAACCCGGGTTCTGGTTCAGGCCATAGCCCTTGTTGATTTCATCACGTGAAATAGGCGTGAGATACCATTTGTCAGTCCACTTGCTCGTCTGGTCGTCAGTATCCCACCATACGCGGATATTGTTGGTACAAGGTATCTTCTCATAGATACAGTTCGGCCAAGGTTCACCGGGTTCAAGGCTCGTGTTGCCATTGTAGTCGGCAGGATTCATCTTGTTGCCGTTGGCATCCTTGCGCCATACACGTAGCTGGTGTACCTGTTTCTTGAATATGTCAGACCTCTTGTAGCGGATGAGGTCATACCAGCGGGAGTCTTCATAACCGAACTCGCAAGCACGTTCCTTAAGGAGCTGCTCGATGAAGTTGTCCTTATTGGCAGTTAGGTTGAGCTCCGGATTCATGGCCTCTACCTTGCCAAGACCTACGCGTGCGCGCACCTTATTCATTTCGTCGCAGGCTTTCTGCAGATTGCCTGTCTGTGCGAGTGCTTCAGCGTAGCAAAGGTGAATGTCAGCCATACGCAGATAAGCAAAATTGGTCGGATAGTATGCTGCATAGCCGTTGTCGCGGAGATACTTGAACAGTTTCATGCGGGTAGACCATGGATTGTCGGTAACAGCAGGATTGAAGGTCTGGTCGACATTACCGCCTTGCCACATCTCGGTGCTCGAAAGCCCCTGATATTGCTCGACAAGATTGTTGCGATTCACTACCATTGTCTCGTAGAGACGCGGGTCGCGATTGACAAAGATATCTACGTTGTTGGGGTTATCAGTATTGAACACGTCATCGTAAGGGAAGTTACGACCGTCTGCCATACCAAACATTTCCATATATTCGAGGGTGAAGAGAGCCATACCGAACTCATCCATACCTTCTACATTCCAGTCACCATTCCAAGCGTTTGTGCCCAAACCGGCATGCACTTCAATCACCTTCTCGCTGTTACCACGAAACCAATAGGCGGCACGGAAAGCGTTGCAATAGTCTTGTTCACTGTCACCAGTGGGCTGTACAAGGGCGAAATAGTTGCCGTTGGTACTATTGGCCTGGAAGAAATCCTCACAAGCCTTCAGTGCTTTCTGCCAAAGTTCGGACTTGTAACCGCCAGTCCATACCTGGTTGAGGTCCTGATTCTCCTCGTTGCGGGTGAATTCTAGATAAGGTTTGTCACTGTTAAACAGAGGCGAAGCCACGAAGTTCCACAGTCTTACACGCAGACCATAGGCCGAGCCTTTGGTCAGACGTCCGGAATTGGTGGCCTGATCCTGCACAAAGAAAGGAAGACCCGGCTCGTCGATGGCGGCCTGGATAAGCTCATCAATGAACTCTGCTGTCTGGATTACGCTCATGCGCCTACCGTCTACAACATCAGCAGCCAAGTATGAGCGGTCAACTTTCGGAAGGCCTCCGAAGTTGCGGAAAGCATCGAGATAGCGCGATGCCATGATGACATACACCTCGCCACGGAGCTGGCTCTTCTCAGATTCGCTCAGGTCAGGAACACGATCGATGTTCTCAATAAAAATCCAACCCTCACGGATGGTACGCCAGATACCTGCACGGTTATTGCCGTCGCCGTTGGCGATGAAGGGGAACTTGGCGAAACCACCGTTATCTTGGTCGGTCTCGGTGAGGTCACCACCGTAGTACTTTCCGAGATTGTGCCATCCGCAGTACGACTGGCAAATATCGGTCAAAGCATCGGGGTGAGAATACCATACTGCACCTGTATAGGTGAAAGGATTGTGCATAG
>ERZ777305.2781-NODE-2781-length-13702-cov-2.991866_pt1 | contig 13702 bp, 9 predicted proteins | sample MGYA00374965_ERZ777305 | MGnify/ENA primary metagenome ERZ777305 (study PRJEB29328, sample SAMD00013331) | mouse gut metagenome | study: EMG produced TPA metagenomics assembly of the Metagenome analysis of fecal microbiota from mouse which was promoted... | reverse complement strand
ATCCTGGGAATTTACGGAAACTTTTCCCCTGCGGTCCACCTTCACATACGTATCATCCGGCTGAAGCACATGGGCCTTCACGTTGTCCTCAAGCTCCGTATCCAGAATGTGCATTACTTCCCGCTTCAATTCCTCCCGCTCAATGGGGAACAGAATCTCCACCCGCTTTTCCAGGTTTCTGGGCATCCAGTCTGCACTGGCGCAGTAGACCTCCTCCTGCCCGTTGTTGTAGAAATAGAAGATCCGGCTGTGCTCCAAGAAATTTCCTACAATGGAGCGCACCGCAATATGCTCGCTCACCCCCGGGATTCCCACCCGCAGGCAGCAGATTCCGCGGACGATGAGATCTATCTGCACGCCGGCCGCGGAGGCCTGGTAGAGAGCCTCGATCACTTCCCGGTCACAGAGAGAATTCATCTTGGCTATCACACGGGCCGGCTCTCCCCTTCTGGCGTGTTCTTCTTCCCTGTGAATCAGCTGCAGAAACCGGTCCTTCAGCCACAGGGGCGCCAGCGAAAGCTTGTTCCAGCCTGCCGGCTCCGAGTAGCCGGACAGCATATTAAAGACTGCTGTGGCGTCCTCTCCGATGGGCGCAGAGCAGGTCAAAAGTCCCAGATCTGTATAAAGCTTTGCTGTAGAATCGTTATAATTTCCCGTCCCCAGATGTACGTAGCGGCGGATACCGTCTTCCTCCCGCCGGACCACCAGGGTAATCTTGCTGTGGGTTTTTAAGCCCACCAGTCCGTAGATTACGTGACAGCCCGACTTCTCCAGCATCTTGGCCCAGAGAATATTATTTTCCTCGTCAAAACGGGCTTTCAGCTCCACAAGTACCGATACCTGTTTTCCGTTCTCCGCCGCCTGGGCCAGGGCCGCAATAATGGGAGAATTGCCGCTGACCCGGTATAAGGTCTGCTTGATGGCAAGAACCTTCGGATCCGCGGATGCGTCCCGCACAAATTTTACCACGGGATCAAAGGTCTGGTAAGGATGATGTAGAAGCACGTCGCCTTTTCGTATCTCCTCAAAGATGTCGCAGTCCGGCGGCAGCTCCTTTACCGCTGCGGGCACATGCCTGGGATTTTTCAGGGCGTCAAACCCGTCCATGCCGTACATTTTCATCAGGAAGGTCAGATCCAGAGGACCGCTGATCTTATAGAGGGCATCTTCCTTGATATTCAGCTCCTTGCGCAGAATTTTCAGCAGGCGCTTATCCATCTTGTCCTCCACCTCCAGGCGGATGGCCTCGCCCCACTGGCGCTTTTTCAGCTGTTTCTGAATCTCTTTGAGCAGATCTGCCGCCTCGTCTTCCTCGATGGTCAGATCTGCATTGCGCATCAACCGGTAGGGATGGGCGCAGACAATGTTGTAGCTTAAGAAAAGCTGCTGCATATTCCGTTCTATAAGCTCTTCCAAAAGAATTACCACCTGGGTTCCGTCCTTGGCGTCAGGAAGCCGCACAATCCGCGGAAGCACCGACGGAACCTGCACGGTAGCAAACTCCAGTTCATCCGTTTTCTCGTTCTTCTTGGAAAGCAGGGCGCCGATATTGAGGGATTTATTCCGGATCAGCGGAAAAGGCCGGGAGGAATCCACCGCCATAGGCGTCAGCACCGGATACACATGCTCCCGGAAATACCGATCTGCATACTTTGCCTGCTCCTCGTCCAGATCTTCATGCTCCTGAATCACCGTCAGCCCGTGCTGGCGCAAAAGAGGCAGAAGGGACCGGGAATAGGTGGAATACTGGAGATTTACCATATTCCGGGTGGCCTCCGTAATCTTTTCCAGCTGCTCCTGGGGCGTCATCCCGGCAATGTCTTTCCTGGTATATTTGGCATGCACCATATCTTTTAAGGATGCCACGCGGATCATAAAAAACTCATCCAGGTTGGATGCGGTAATGCTTAAAAACTTCAGGCGTTCAAATAGGGGGAGTGTCTTATCCCGCGCCTCGCTTAACACCCGCTCATTAAATGCCAGCCAGGAAAGCTCCCGGTTGCTGTAATATTCATACTTGGTATATTCCGTCTTTTCCACGCTCTACACCTGCCTTTTCTGCCGGATTACAGGCCTGATACTGAAAATAGTCTCAAAAAACTCTGCTTTGTGGGAAAACAATCCCTGCTCCAGGGTAATATCCTCCACCGTATCCACCACCACCAGAAGCTCCCGCTCCTTTAACGTTACCTTCACATTCTTGAATTTCTGCTTGTGGCTGCGATCCATGGAATTGGCTACCCGGAGAATGGCACTGATCTTCGCAGTCAGAAGATAGTCATTCCGGTCAAGCCTGGAGCCGATGGCAAATTCCTCAAAAGACACAAACTCCTCCGTATTGAAGCGGATGGCACTGGCGATAATCTCCCGTTCCCGGTGGGAAAGCCCGATAATCTCCGTAGACATCACAATCTGATAGGAGCACTCCGCCGTATGGTTCATGCTGATATACTTTCCGCAGTCATGAAGCAGAACTGCAATCTGGAGCAGCAGGCGGTCCCGCTTATTCATTCCGTGAATCCGCTTCATCTTGTCAAAAATCGTCAGCGCCAGATATTCCGTTCCTGCCAGATGAGTCTTGTTGCTCTGATACCGCTTGGCAATATTTTTCGCCGCCTCGAGAATATCATTCTCAAAATTATGGACGGGTTTGAAAATTTTCTTTTTCTCCGCATAATCATAAGCAAGACCGTCGCTTAAGTTCAGTCCCGGAATCCAGATAGTCTCCGCACCGGTCTCTTCGATCAAACGTTTGTAGATAATCAGAGCCGGAAATACCAGGGAAATATCATCCGATGCCAGTCCAAGTTTCTGGGCCATCTCCTGGGGCGTCCTGGCGATCCCCTGCCGGTAAAGCTCCTGATACTCTTCCCGGGTAAAAGAACGGTTTCCAAACCCGGTCCCCTGGTTCATAATATGGTTGAGGTAATCCCCCACCAGAATCATATGTTTGATTTCCCGGTCCTTTAAGTATAGACGCTTATAGCTTTTCAGCTCGTTATTGATCATTTCCTCGATAATGTCCGCAAAATGGGTCGTGCGGCTCTCCACATCTGCCAGCCGTTCCCGGATCCGGAGGGTTCCCACCCGCAGGTTTTGCGTAGATACCAGAGCGTCTTTATCAAACAGGGAAATCTGGATGCTGCCGCCGCCCACATCCACAATAGCCGTTCCCTTCTGGATGATTTTCTGAAAGGACTCCTCGTTGGATGCAATGGACTTATACCCAAGAAACCGCTGCTCGGAGTTGCTTAACACCTCTACCACAAGACCGGTGCGCACCTGGATCTTATCCAAAATCAGAAGGCAGTTGGAAGTCTCCCGGATGGCGCTGGTAGCGCAGGCCCGGTAATCGTCCACCTGGTATTCCTTCATAATCCGGGTAAAATCTCCCAGGACCTGACACAGCTCCTCCAGCATCTCATTCCCGATCTTTCCCCTCCGGTAGGCATCTTTCCCCAGCTCAATGCCGTAGCGGACATAGTCAATCTCCCGGATACCGTTTTTCGGCGAAAGCTCCATAATTTTCATTCCTACCTCGTAGGAACCGATATCAATGGCTGCAAAAGTTAGGATCTGCACGTCTCACACCCTCCCTGTACTTCCATGGCCTCCCCGGTCCGCATTGCCCAAAGTGTTCGTCTCTTCAAATTCCAGCTTCGGCTGATGCTCCACAATCCGGAACTGGCAGATGCGGTCATTCACATGAATCACCGTATCCCGCAGGGCGTAAGCGGCCATAAACCACTGATCGTTGTCTCCGCAGTAACTCTCATCAATAATACCCGTGTGGTTGGTCTGGATAATGCCAAAATTCTTAAATGTACTGCTGCGCGGAACCACATGGGCCTCATAGCCCTTTGGCAGCTCCATGGCAACCCCCAGAGGAATCAGCCGGAATTCTCCGGCTTTCATGGAAACCTCTTCTGCTGCGCGCAGATCGATCCAATCCGATTTTCCTCCGATATACGTTAGTCTTTCGATTTTATCTGTAAAATATTTGATGCGTATAGTCTTAACGTCCGACATCCTTTCTCCTCTTTCCCTGCCGCAGGCAGCAGCACTTCCGGCTTAAAACTTAATCGTCTCCAGGATTCCCGTGCGGAGCAGAGTCAGAGCCGCCACCACGGCGCTTTCCCGGATCTTTGCCCGGTTTCCCGTAAAATGATATTTTTCCACCCGGAGGTTTCCCTTGACAGAAACCGCAATGTAGACGAGCCCCACGGGTTTCTCCTTCGTCCCTCCGTCCGGCCCGGCGATTCCCGTGATGGCTACCGCCACATCGGATCCGGTAGTCAGGATTGCTCCCTTTGCCATCTCCTTAGCCGTCTTCTCACTGACGGCTCCAAATTCTTTCAGAGTCAGCTTTTTCACGCCGATCAGTTTCCGCTTCGCCTTATTGGAGTAGGTGATAAAGCCCTGTTTGAGTACCTCAGAAGCCCCCTGCACATTTACCAGACGTCCTGTAAACAGCCCTCCGGTGCAGGACTCCACCGTAGTGAGGGAAAGCTGCTGTTCTTTCAAAAGCTGCACCACCGCCTCCTCCAGGGTCGTCTGCTCATCTGTAGTATAGATATGTCCCCCGAACCGGACTTTTAGCTCCCGGATCACCGGCTTCATCAGCTTCCTGGCTGCCGCCTCATTGTCTGCCTTAGCCGTGAGGCGCAGATGCACTTCCCCAATCTTGGCGTAAGTGGCTATGGTGGGATTGGTCTGGGACTGAATCAAATCCGCAATCATGGTTTCCGCCTTGCTCTCGCCGATGCCGCAGATTTTGATCATCTCCGAGATGATAACCTCCGGCTGCTTCTTGTTGAGATAGGGGAAAATATCCTTTTGGAACATAGGAATCATCTCATTGGGAGGACCCGGCAGCAAAATCACAATCTTTCCCTTCTCCTCCATAATAATTCCCGGCGCCGTCCCGTTGTCATTGTCCACAACCATGGAACCTTCGGGGACCAGGGCCTGCTTCCAGTTATTGTCTGTAATCTCCCCAACGCACCGCACATCGAAAAAGCCCTGGATGCGCTTCCTGGTATGGGCGTCTTCCACCAGTTCTTTCCCCAGCACTTTGGCTGCCGTCTCTTTGGTGAGATCGTCCTGGGTGGGTCCTAAGCCTCCCCCCAGAATAACTACATCCGAACGCCCCAGAGCCGTCTTTAACGTCTCCTCCAGACGCTCCGGGTTGTCCCCCACTACCGTCTGGTAATAAAGAGAAAGCCCCAGCTGGGCGCATTTCTCCGAGAGAAAGGCCGCATTGGTATTTACAATGTTCCCCAGCAAAAGCTCTGTCCCCACCGAAATCAATTCTACTATCATATTAAATATCTCCTTCCAGAAGCACGCCCTTATTTTTGACCAGATAATCCACCAGGGAAACAACCGTCAATATCAGGGCCGTCCAGGTAACAATGGTTTCTATGGTTTTAAACACGCCCCCCAGATCCAGGATCAAAAGAATGATCATCAGCATCTGAAAAGTTGTTTTAAACTTTCCCCAATAGCTTGCCGCAATTACCACTCCATTATCCGAAGCTACCAGACGGAAACCGCTGATAATAAATTCCCGGGCAATGATCACAATCACAATCCAGGCAGCCAGCCGTTCTGTCTCCACCAGGCAGATCATGGCCGAGCAGACCAGAAGCTTATCTGCCAGGGGATCCATAAACTTCCCGAAATTGGTAACCAGGTTGTATTTCCTGGCAATCTTTCCGTCCAGCAGATCCGTTAAGCTGGCCAGAGCAAACAAGGCCAGGGAAATGTATTTCCCGCAGCTGCCTCCTATGTCCGTCAGCATAAAAACCACAAAAAACGGAATCATCAAAACGCGCAGCACCGTAAGTTTATTCGGCAGATTCATGGCATCAGCTCTCCTATCAAATCATATTCTAAGGCTCCCGTTACCCGAACCCGGGCAAAGTCCCCGCTCATCAGCATTTCTTCCGTATTGATAAAAAGGTATCCGTCCACTCCCGGCGCATCCCTATAGGTCCGGGCCACATAGGCATTTTCATCCGCCACCTGCCCTTCAATAAAAACGGTCAGCTCCCGGCCTTTCATGTCCTCCGCCTTCTCAAAGGCAATCTCCTGCTGCAATTCCATAAGTTCGGCCTGCCGCTCCTCTTTCACCTCTTCCTCCACCTGTTCCGGCATTCCGGCTGCAGGTGTGTCCTCCTCCGCCGAGTAGGTGAAAACGCCCAGGCGGTCAAACTCACATTCCTCCACAAAGGCCATCAGTTCCTCATGATCCTCCTGCGTCTCCCCGGGAAATCCAGTGATCAGCGTTGTGCGCAGGCAGATATCGGGAATCTCCTCCCTAAGCCGCCCGATGATCCGTCTTAAATCTGCCTGGCTGGTCTTTCTTCCCATGCGTTTGAGAATTTTGTCCGAGGCATGCTGTACCGGAAGATCTAAATAATGGCAGATTTTCTCCTCCTCCCGGATGACTGCTATCAATTCTTCCGTGATCTCTTCCGGGTAGCAGTACTGTACCCGGATCCAGCGCAGGCCTGAAATCTTGCAGAGTGCTTTGAGAAGCTTAGGCAGCCGCTTTTCCCCGTAGAGATCCACGCCGTAGAGCGTAGTTTCCTGGGCCACCAGAATCAGTTCCTTCACGCCCTTAGCCGCCAGCCTTTGCGCCTCTGCAACAAGCTCTTCCATGGGAACGCTGCGGAAACGCCCGCGCACTCTGGGAATGATGCAGTAGGTGCAATGCTTGTCACACCCCTCGGCAATTTTCAGGTAAGCATAATGGCCTCCCGTAGTGAGAATCCGCTCTCCCCCGGAGGGAACCAGGCGGTCAATGTCCTGGAGTCTCATTTCTTTTCTGCCTCCCAGCACCTGCTCCACCGTCTCCGCAATGGCATCATAAGTGGTAGTCCCAAGAACCGCGTCCACCTCTTCAATCTCTTCCTGGATTTCTTTCTGATACCGCTGGGCCAGGCACCCGGCTACAATCAATGCCCGGCATTTTCCCTCCCGGCGGTACCGGGCCATCTCCAGAATGGTTTCGATGCTCTCCTCCTTGGCGTCGTTGATAAAACAGCAGGTGTTGACTACAATCACATCGGCTTCTTCCTCAGCGTCCGTAAACTGATAGCCTTCTCCCTCCAGATATCCCAGCATCCGCTCGGAATCCACCAGGTTTTTATCACAGCCCAGGGATATAAACAGTATCTTTGTCATTTCCCGAATTCTCCTGTCCGAACCCGGCCGTTTTCCGGCAGATTCTTATTTATTATAATGGATTTTAGGGAAAAATTCAACCAAAAGAGCGCACAGGCTGCCTTCTGTGCGCTCCGGCTGCATCCTTTCCGAGCAGCTTTTTCTCTCCTATATTTATCTTGCTTTCTTTTTTTGCGGAATCTGCGCCAGCACAATGGCCGCAAACATCAGCACACAGCCTAAGGCTTCCCGTCCGCTCAGCCTCTGCCCCAGAATCAAAAGCCCCGCCAGGACAGACACCACCGATTCCAGGCTCAGAATCAGGGACGCTACCGTTGGGTTCATCCCTTTCTGTCCCACAATCTGCAGCGTGTATCCTGCGCCGCTGGAGAGAACACCTGCATAAAGAACCGGTTTCCAGGCTGCCAGAAGCTGGGAGAGAGACGGTTCCTCAAACAAGAGCATACCCAATCCTGCCGCAATCCCGCAGACAAAAAACTGGATGCAGGACATCTTTACCCCGTCCACAAACCGGGTAAAATAATCAATCACCAGAATATGCACGGAAAAAAGGCAGGCGCAGATAAAGACCAGCAGATCCCCACGGCCAATGCGCAGGCTTTCACCAATGCACAGAAAATAAAGACCGGCCAGTGCCAGAGCCACGCCGGCCCACACAGAAGGCCCGCATTTTTTTCCGAAGAAAAGTCCCAGAAGGGGAACAATGATGATATAAAAGGCCGTGATAAACCCTGCTTTTCCCACCGTGGTGTAAAGGATTCCAAACTGCTGGAAACAGCTTGCAAAGCAAAGAGCCAGGCCGCAGCAGATCCCCCCAAGCAAAAGCTTTCTCTTCTGCTTGCCCGGTTCACCTTCTGTCCCGGAAATTTCTGCCTGCTCATTCCTTTCCTCTCTCCGGTTTAGAAAAGCGATGCAGGGAATCAGCACAATGCCGCCGATCAGGGAACGGACACAGATAAAGGTAAAGGGGCCCACATAATCCATGCCTACGCTCTGGGCCACGAAAGCTACGCCCCAGATCACAGCCGTAAGGAACAAAATCAAAGAATTTCGTATCTGCAGCCGTCTCATCCTGTCACCCCTCGTCAAAACGCAGGGTAGACAAAATCGTCTGCTGCTCTGCCCCCGCAGTATCGCACAAATCTAAACTGCAATCGATCTGCACCACATACAAACGCTCATTGTGACGCAGGATATACCGATCGCAGACTTTCTCCCCGTCTGGTGTCTCTGTCCCATAACGGACCCAGAATGCAGGATATTCTCCTTCTCCGATGGTCACTTCTTCCACCGCACATTCCTCGCCGCTGTCATAGACATACTGATCCGCCGCTGCCTCCGCCGAATCTCCTTCTGCCTCCCCCATGGCAAGAAAAACCTCTTCCTTATCCCGGAACCGGATAACGAGCATTCCGTCTTTTATCTCCAGGAAAAACCGCTCCGCATCATAGGCAATGGAGCTCCCCTCCAGTCCCCGGACCCGTTCATACAAAACGCTCTCGAAGGAATCCTCCTTGAGGACCAGAACCTCTTCTTCTCCCAGCACCGTTCCCGGCATCGTATCCGGGTTAAGGGCCGCGGCCGCCTGCTCTTCTGTCTGGCGGATTTCCGGCTTTTCTGCCTCCTGCACATTTAGAATTCCCGTATCCTCTGCCGGCTTTTTCTGGCAGCCGCACAGCAACAGGGCAATGAAAAGGCCAAGGCCGATTTTCTTGTGTGATTTTCTCATGGTTGTCTCCTCATTTGTCTTCTCTTTTCAGGAAATCAGCTTTCCTGCCGGGGTGCCGTCATTTCCCAGGCATCCGTCATTTTCAGCGCCCCGGCGCTTCCTATTGTAACCGCATCTTCCGCACTTTTCAAGCCCTTCTCACTCGGTGCGCATCTCAAGGAATGTTCCGTCGCTTTGGCAGATCACCGTTCCCTCCCAAGTCTGGTAAGTCTTTGTACCCATGCCGTCCAAAATCTTCAGAATCTCCGGCTCTGCAGGTTTGTCCTCCGAACAGGTAATAACGGCAAATTCCGGACACACGGCTTCCAGAAACTCCCGGGAATTTTTTCCCTCCCGTCCGTGGTGGGGAACTTTCAGCAAATCGTGAGCCAGCTCAAATTCCGATTGGGACAGAAGCTCTTTGAGCCGCTCCCGCTCGCTGTCTCCTGCAAAGAGAAAGCGCCGCTCCCCATATGCCATGCTGATCACAAGGGAGAAATCATTGTCCTCTTCCTTATACTCCTCCTGCTGAGGCGGATAAACTACAAGTTCTGCATTTCCCAGAGATAAAGTCCAGGTTTCTGTTACCAGAACAGGCTCTTTTCCCGCCTGCTCCAAAGCCTCCCGGTATTCCAGATACTGGCCGCTCTCAGATACGTAGTCCGGCTGCAGGATCTCTCCCACCTCCACGGACTCCAGCACATGGTCGGCTCCTCCTACATGGTCCTTGTCGAAATGGGTGATCACCAGATAGTCCAGACGCCGGATACCCTGCTCCTCCAAATAACCAAGGATTTCCCCGGAGGTATCGTCATAGCCGGAATCTATCAGCATCCGTTCCTCTTCCGCCTCAATCAGAATGGCATCTCCTTTTCCCACATTGAAAAAAGTAACCGTAAGACCCGGAGCGTTCTGTTCTTCCAAAAAGCCTTCCCCGGATTCTTTCCCTTGGCAGCCGCAGAAGAAAAGCAGCGTACAAAGAAAAACCAGGCTTCCCCATCTTTTCCAATCTTTTTTCATCCTGCATTCTCCTCTCCGTCTTCTTCTGCCGGATTTCTCCGCCTATTTTACCATTTCTTCCGCCCTTACTCAAGCTTTGGTTTTCTTCCTGCGCCTGACAAAACCAGTTCCGGCCGCTCCCCCGCAGAGGAGGAAAAGTCCGATTGCTCCATACAGCCGCATATCTTCCCAAAACTGCAGCATCCGGCTGTCCGTCACATACACGTGCAGTTTCTTCGTAACGCTCTCATTTCCCGCTCCGTCCCAGGCACGGACCTGCAGAGTCTGCCAGCGGTTCTCCTCCGGGACCGTATACGTCAAAAGTCCCTGTTTTTCCAAAAGTTCTTCCCGTTCCCATACGGCCGCGCAGCTTCCGTTCCGGTAAAGCTTTGCCTTTTGCAGACCGCTAATATCCTGCATATCAATATGAACTCTGCGGCTTTTGCCCCGGTACTGCCCCTGTTCCTCCACATTTGCGATCACAATGTCCGGCCCGGTCTTATCCACCACAAATTCCAGGCGCTTTTCCTCCCTTGTACTGCTGGAACTGTTGGAAGCCTCATCCTCCGAATACAGCACCACCAAGTAAGTTCCCTCTCTCTTAAAATTCCCGCCGGAAATGCGGTAGCGGTAACGCTTCCAGGAATCCGCTGTCCCCGACTGCTCCACCGTATAATCCCGTCCTTCTTTGAGATAAGCCGTCTCCCCGTCCCGGCTGCACAAAACCCGCTTTTCCTTCAGAAAATCCACATTGTATTCCTCGATTACCAGCTCCGGGCTCTCGGATGTATAACCGGCTCCTTTAAGCCCCGCCAGGGCGTCTGTCTCCTTTTCCAGCACGTATACGGAGCCGAACCGGTTTACGGAAAAGAAAAATTCCTCTTCCGTCCGGTTTCCCGCCAAATCCACGGCTTTTGCCCGTATCCGGTAGAGATCGTCATTTTCCGGAAGAAATTCCAGCTCTTTCCAGCGCACAAGGAGGCCATCTTGCTCCTCTGTCTTCCCGCAGCCCGGAATCTGTCCCCTGCCGCCGATCCCGGTCCACTCCTGGCTGCAGGAAGCAGTGTCACAATTCACATCCCGAACGCGGAAACCTGGCGCCACCGCTCCCCGGTTGGCGGAATGGTCCTCCACTCCGAAAAAGCGGATCTCCGGCGGCGTCCGATCCACCACAAATTCCTCTGACTCATAGGGAACTGCCGCATTCCCTGCCAAATCTGTATACTCTGCCAAAAGCTGAAAGGTTCCATCCTCGGAAAAGACCAGCTCTGCTTGCCATTCATCACCAAAAGAGCGGAACTCTACCGCTTCGGGGAGCGGCTTTCCCCCGGCTTTCTCCGAATCCTTTCTTGCCACCCGGACATCCTCCGGCCGGAAATTGGCCTCTGTGATTACAACGGAGGCCTTCCGCTCCCGGTCATAGTATTTCCCGTTCCTGGCCTCCGCTTCGTTCCACTTCACTGCAAGAAGCGGAGGCGTCTTATCAATCACAAAGCTTTCCTTTCTCCCCAGGCTTCCCTCATTTCCCGCTGCATCCCGGCAGGAAAAGCCAAATTCATACGTTCCGTCCTTATCAAAAACCAGTTCTGTACTCCAGCCGCAGTCATCCCCGTGGCCCGGATTTCGGGGATCCGAGGAACTGCTGCAGTCCTTTCCAGGCTCATGGGACCAGGCAAGTTCCGGCTCTTCCATTCCGGCCAGCTCCAGCTGCACATCCTCCGGATCAAAATTGCGCTCCCGCACCGTAATGCGTGCCGTACGATCTTGGTTGTAATAGATCTCGTTTTTTGCCTCCTCATGGGACCAGGCTAGGGATACCTGAGGCGCGGCAGTGTCCATATGGATAACCGGAAGGGAAACCGGTTCCGTGGTATGCCCGGCGAAATCCGTAAGAACAGCGCCAAGAGGCAGATTATTTCCGCTGTGTTCCGACGCTTTCAAAAGCCACAGATAGCTTTCCTCTGTCACAAGCTCCTCTTCCTCCTCAAAGCAAAGCAGCTCCTCTCGGTCCCCGGCCTGAAGCTGAACCGTCCGAATACCGGAGAAGGTATCTTTCATACAAACCTGAAGCTTCACATCTCCCCGGTAGAAGCCCTCTTTTTTCCCCTCTCCTTCCAGGATTTCCACCGAAAGCCCGCTGCTTTTCCGGTGCATGGCTTCCGACTCTCCCAGAAGACCTACCGTCTCCGACCAGGACCCCATTTCGTTGCCGGCCCGGTCCCGGGCTGTGGCCCGCACCACCCCCTGAAATGACTCCGAAAGTTCCAGAACCGCATAGGCCTTTCCCCCCTCTGCGTCTTCCAAAAGGCCGTTCTCCCAATCGGCCGTATGCGCCAAAGCAGCAGCTCCGTCCGTCTCTTCACCTATCTTTCCCTCCCATTCATAAGTAATGGAGGCAATCCCGCTGACCGGATCCCATGCTCCGATTTTCACAGTCATGACGGGCCGGCAAAAATATCCGAAGGTCAAGCCGTGAATCCGCTTTTTAAAAAAGGTCTGCTGTTCGGCGCTCCAGGTAATATCACCACCGGGCCGTCCATCTGCTCCCTCTCCCCCGCGGATCTCAGGAGGTGTCCGGTCCAGGCAGAAGGCTCCAAGCTGTACAGAACCCTCCGGGCTTTCGGCCCGGTTTCCCGCTTCATCCACAATTTCTGCGGAAAATTCATACTCCGCCTCCGCCGTCAAGCGCAGGCGCATCCGGTAAATCCCTTCGGCTTCCTCCATTTCCAAAAAATCTCCCTCTGTATCTTCTTGAAGCATTTCCCACAGCTGTCTCCAGCTTTTCCCGTCTACCAGCTCTGCTTCCCGGCAGGGCAGCTTCTGTCCCGCTGCGCCGGAGGCCTTCAGATGAAAGATCGTGTTCTCCCGGTCCAGATATTCTTCCCGGATCACAAGCTCTCCAGCCAGTTCCCGGGAGGAAAGATAAAATTCTTCTATCAGGTTCCCTTCTTCATTCCTCCAGATTATCTCTATTTCCGGCGGAGTGTGATCCTCCGGCTTTGTGTTTTCCGGCGGACCAATCTCCTCCGGTTCCTGCGCTTCCATTTCCTGTACTTCAGCTTCCGGCATCTGAGTCTTCTGCATCTCTGCTCCCAGAAGCTCCCCACCCCAGAGCGTCCAGAATCCCAACAGAATTCCTACGGCTCCACAAACATGGTTTCTGCTTTTCCTCTCCTTTAAAAACACAGTCGTCGCATCCCCCTTCCCTTCTGCTGCTATTTGTTTCTTTTTCCTTGGATCTCCCCCTGTCTCCGGTTTCCCTTCCATTTCCCGGCGCATCCGCCGGATGGAACGCCTGGCCGTTCTCCCGCTTAAAAAAGCCACAGTTCTTGGAATCCGGAAAACAAAAAACATCACTGCCGCCAGGATTAGAAACGCCAGGGCCAATCCGGCACACACCAGGGCTGTCCCATGATAAACTTCTATCATGCGTTCTGCCTGTCTCATCTATTACACCTCTTTCCCCAATTCTTCACATTCATAGACTGCTTCTGTCTGCCGGATGGCTTCCTGTAAAAGCCCCTCTACTTCCAGACGCATCTGCCAAAGCCCCGGCTGCTTCCAGTCTCCTTCCGTAAAATCCTGCTCCAGATGAATCTGGATTTCCCGAAGCTTTTCTTCTATTTCCTCCTGCAAAACCCCGGCTTTCTGAAACTCTGTCCACCGGCCTGCCGCCTGGCCGGCCAGCTCCCGGTAAATGCGCAGAGCCGTTACCGGATTATCAAGCGCCGCCACATTTCCCTCTGTCAGCCCTTTCAGATCCCTCCAGTAATCGAGATAAGAGATTTGGATATCTCCGGCCTT
>ERZ777305.2780-NODE-2780-length-13709-cov-3.105976_pt1 | contig 13709 bp, 10 predicted proteins | sample MGYA00374965_ERZ777305 | MGnify/ENA primary metagenome ERZ777305 (study PRJEB29328, sample SAMD00013331) | mouse gut metagenome | study: EMG produced TPA metagenomics assembly of the Metagenome analysis of fecal microbiota from mouse which was promoted... | reverse complement strand
TTTTTCCCCCGCCGTAATTTCCGATTCCCTGCAGGGTGACTTTCGCTTTGCCTTTTTTTGTGTGGTTTACATAACTTTCTTCCTTTATGATATAATCCTTCCCGCAGACAAGGGGTTCGGCTGCGCCGTTTATCGTCACGGTCAGATCATCCGCCGTCAAAGTGACAGGTCTGCCATCCTGATAGTTTTTCGCCGCCACTTTCACCTTCGCTTTCGCGATATCCGCCGATACGATACGGTAAACTGCCGAGATTTCCGGCGGCGTCTCTTTGCTGCCCGCATAGTTTCCTGCACCCTGCACCGTCACGCGTATGGAAGTGTCCGCGGGCGGAATATCCGTTTCTCCCACCGGCTCTCCCTCTTTCCGCTCTTTCTCAACCAGCGTTTTATCTTCCAGAACCAGTATCCTGACGGCTTCCTCGTAAGTATACCGCAGATTTTTGTCATAATCCCTGCCCGCCGACAGCGCCGAACCGCTCACATCCCTGAGCGTCGCCCTTGTCTTATAAGCGTCCTTCTTCTCCCGGTAGACCACGTCCTTGAGTGTCATGGTAATCTTCTGCTGCCCGTCACCGCTTACTTTGGCAAACTGCCCGTCCGTGATGGTGAAAGTTCCCGTCAGTTTTCCCTTAAAACTTCCCTTCCCGGTAATGGTCCATACAGGCAGTTTCTTCTCCTCCATGTCCGCCGAAGTCAGCGCATTATTATTTTTGTAACTGATCCGGTAATCCTTGTTCAGCTCCATCGGTATGCCCCGGTATGCCAGAAGAACCACCGGCTTGCTCCCGCCCTTCACATAGGGCGCTGTGATCCCGTCCGGGTCCGCCAGCTTTTTCACATTTTCCGGCTCATCCTGGGTATAGTAGGAAAGCGTAAAGTCGCTTCCCACCCTGTCTTCGCCCATCTCACAGGGCAGGATTTTATAGGATTTCTTAAGCTGTCCGCTGAATTCATTGATTCCCCGGAATACCATGGTCGCCGTCCCTGCTTTGACCGCGCCCTCGTAAGACACAACATAGTCTCCCGTCCTGCCGTCTCTGCTCTCCGTGAGAACGCGGTCGTTCAGTATCAGTCTGTACGCGCCGGATGTCTGCAGCATTTTTTCATATTCTTTCCCGTAAGCCGCTCCTTCCACATCCAGTTCCTTATCGATTGCCACATACTCCTTATTTTCCAGTCCCTCTACCTTGGCTCTGGCAATGGACGTTCCGACGATCCGATAAGTCACGCTCTTACTTCCCGCATAACCACTGTTCTCTTTTGCCGTCAGCGTGACCGTCGCCATGCCGACACTCTGGTTGTTGCTGTAGGAAACCGTATAGTGTTCCCCCTCCACAAGGGGCTGCTTTTTATAAGTCACTGTCAGGGACGCCGGGCGGATGCCTCCCTCTTTTTCCATCTGCTCATTGGTGTAAGTCTGGTTCGGAATTTTCGCCACACTGACCTTGCCAAGAAGCACGTCCGACGTAATTGTCTCATAAATCGTAATTGTGCCCGTATAGCCGCCCTTGCCCGTAATCACGATCGGATAAACACCCGTCTTGCAGTAAGCTCCCGTTCCTGTCTGGGGGTAGCTTCTCGTATAATCCCTGTTCACCGCCAGTTTTTTGCCGTCACGGTACACAACGGGCGCGCTCTTGATCGTCCTGCCGCTGTAAGCCACCGTGATGTCCTCCGCTGTGATATCGCGGTCGGTCAATGCTTTCGGAAGAATATCGAAATAGACATACTCTGTCCCTGTGTAATTCCCTTTTCCCTTCACAACAATCGTCGGGCGGGCGCCACCCTCCGCATTCACATTCCTGTTGTTTTTGTAAGACAGCGTATAATCCCTGCCTTCCACAAGTTCCAGCACCTCCGCCTGACCGCCGCCCTGAACAAGCAGACTGCCGTCCGGCGCCACCGTGCTGTCATATACATGCACTTTCGGCTTGATCGCGCTGCCTGTGTAAGTCTGGTCGCCCACGGGAATCACATAAAATCCCTTGTCCGACCCGATATCCTGATAGTGGGGATAGACATGGGTCTGTGACGCATAGACAGGCTGATCCGCCAAGAACACGCTTCCCTGCCCGCCGGCTCTGGTGTACCAGCCCCGGAAAATCGTGCCGGGAATCGCTTTCTCCTCCGGCATATTTTCCCTGCCTACACTTTCCCCGTAGCCTAAGGACAGTTGCTTTCCCGCGGTTCCCTTCTCGTCATGGAAAATAACGCTGCAGACTTCCACCGCCACGTCATGGGACGCCTCATATCCTGCCACTTTTGCCGTAATTTTCGCCGTTCCCGATCCCTGCGCCGTCACTCTGCCGTTTTTCACCGTCGCCACGTTATCGTTGGAACTGCCCCATGTAATGACATGATCCGAGGTGGTATCTTTGGGCCAGTATTCCGCATTCAGACTGATGCTCTGCCCTTTAAACAGATTCGTCCCTGTGGCGCCCTCCTCCGCACCGGGATCCGACAATTCCAGTTTGTAAATGGGCGCAATTACCGTGACCATGCAGACTGCGGTCCTGTTCCCCGCCTTCGACGCCTTCGCCGTAATCTTCACCTCACCCGTGCCCACAGCGGTCACCACCGCTCTGGAAGAATCTGCGGGATCCGCCTTGACCGTGGCGATCTTTGGATTGGAGGACGACCACACAATTGTTTTGTCCTCCGTGGTGTCCGCCGGGTCAAAACGCACCTGCAAATCCGCTGTAGAAACATTTTCCGCCTTTTCCTGTGCGGTTAAGTTCTTCGTGTCCTCCACCACCGTGTCGGGTCTGCGCAGGGTGACGGTCTCCTTGTCCAGCGAAATATTCTGCAAGGGTTTGCCCGGATCCACAGGTTCCCCCGTCCCGCCGCTCTCGTTCGGCATATTGTCGAACACCGGAATCTTGAATACGAACGGACTGTTTAAAGAACCGGCATTGGCATACATTTTCTTCGTGGTGATCGCTTCACTCCGGGGCGCCTGAATATTCTGCATATACTGATGATTGTAAACGCCATGCGGGCTGTTCTTATTCACGTTAAATTTTTGCAGATAAAGGGTGTCCTGCCCCTTCAGAATATATCCGTTTCCAATCGTAGCGGCGCCGCCCTCCAGAGATTTATAACGGGTATTCCAGCCCTTACTTTTCGCGTACTCCAGACCCTTTCTGATCTTCTCCGCGTCAGTGGCGCCGTTCACACCCACGTTGAAAAAATTATAGTATCCCACATAGCCCGGGTAGGTGCCGGAAATCAGCCCTGACGTTCCCTGTCCCTGCTCCTGATATACACGGGATGCAAGGTGGATCGGGCTTAATTTCCTGCCGCTGCCGATCTCATAGAACGCCTTTGCATAAGTACGCCCCGCGGAGTCATCCGGCAGTTTTCCCTTCATAAAAGTGCCGTTCAGGAAGGACTGCACCGCGGATTCCGTGTGATAGGACGCGTTAAACGTCAACTGCTCGAACTGGAAAATATAGGTTTCCGTCAAAAAATTGCGCGGATCCATATGATAAGCCACCGCGGGCTGCGTCGCATAATACCAGCCTTTCTCGCTGGGACACAATGATCCCACCCATCCCTTTGACGCGTTGTCTGTCGTCTTCTGGATCAGACTCTTGTCTCCCATCTCTTTGGACACGGACGTATTAAAGTCAAGCCCCGTCTTCATCGGCACAAAGGTCCAGTTCGGATGGGCGTTTTTCAGACTCCGCAGGGCAGACTGGTAAGACCCCGGAAACGCGCTGATATCCGAAGTGTCCGCCGCATAAGTCATCATGGAATACGTCCGCATTCCATATGCTGTATTTTCGTAAGTCTCCGCCCCCAGTTCCAGAATCGGAAGCAGATATTCTTCCTCCCATGCAATCCAGTCCTCATCAGCGTAAGCCAGATAGTAGCTCTGCGCATACCCTGTGCCCTCCGCACCGTCCAGAAAATACTGCACCCGGTACCAGACGTCATTTTCTGTGATCTCCACGCCCCGTATATATAAAGTCTGCCCGGTCTCCAGCGTTGCCGCCTTGCCGCTCTTTGCATCCGCCTTTTTGCGGATGTCATAGGCGTCCGCATGATAAAGCAGCGCCATCAGCGGTTTCTCTGAAAGCAGCGCCTCAAAAGCCTCCTGCGCCTGCCGGATCAGCGTCTCCCGCTCTGCGTCGAGGCTGTTCTCCGAGACAGAGGACAGGTCATTTTCAGAGACGGAAGATACATCGTTCTCCGAGACCGAATCCACATCATTCCCGGAAACCTGCTCCGGCTCCTCCGGCTCGTCTTCCTTGTCACCGGGCGTTTCTTCCTCCGGTTTCTGCTCTTCCCCTTCCACAGGCTCGCCGCTTTCGCCCGGTTCCTGCTCTTCCCCTTCCACAGGTTCGCCGCCTTCGCCCGGCTTCTGCTCTTCTCCTTTCACAGGTACGCCGCCTTCACCCGGCTCAATATGATTTTCAGAAAGAGACGTCTCCACATCCGGCTCCGCCGCCAGAGCCGCCAGAGGCACGTCCGCCACGCTAAGCACAAGACCAAGCAACAGTGCCAAGGCTCTGCCGCGATTTTTTTTCCGTTTTTTTATGTCCCGTCCCATCAAATGAAACGCCATATATCTCATCTCCTGTTATTTGGTTGCAAAGTTATGTCTACCAGTCTGACCCCTATCATACCATAAAAAAGAGAATTGACACAAGTAAATACTTGTCAATTCCCTAAAATTCCCTACAATTCTACACTTCCTGCTTAATTTTCCGCCAGTCTGATCTCAAATCTCCCGCTCTCGTCCGATACTGCCTCCATGCGCGACTGGATCGTCACAAGCTGCGCGTCTGTACAGTTGTATTTAAATAGTGATATCCGGCGAGAATCGCACTGTGCTGCCCGAAATTTTTTATTCATTTGTCAGCCACCTTCTCATAAACCCGTCCCTTATCCTGCTGTACTCAAAACTCTGCACTCGCTTTCCTCGGTTCAAAACAGCAACAGGGACGCATACATACAATCCTCACCCCACTCGCTCTCTGCGGACCGACCTTCAGAAACGTAGCAATTACGGAATGCCTGCCGCCTAGCCCCAGGGCACCTACCCCTGTTTCATTTACCCTTTCCGTAATCCTTTTCTCATATTCCGACTGCACACCATAGTCCCCCTCCTGCATCGCCTGCAGCATTAGCGAACTTGCCTCATAATGCGACCTGCCTATGCCCACAGCAAGGGTACAGGGAGAACATCCGAGCTGGCCAACAGCTTCTTCTGCCCATGAAACAATTTCATCAATAACCACATCCATACTGTGCTTATGAAAGACTCTGTAAGTTTTTGCACGAATTTCCGGTCCGCCGCCCTGCATCAGAATTGTCACCTTAAGCCTGTCAGCTTCCTTTGATTTCTCCAGCATCAAAGGTGCCGGACATACCGCCTCCGACCGCTCATCCAGACCACCGGACTGACTTATACGCTCCGTGTCATTTCCCTTAATTGCCATAGGGCGCCCCGGAAGATTCCTTAACCCTTCCATAACCCCCTCATACACAGCATCTAAGAACTCTCCTGAAATACTCCTGTCTCTTCCAATCTCAATAATCACATGCGGTATTCCGGTATCATCACAAAGCGGGGATCTATCCCTTTGGGCAATCATGGCATTATCGACAATCGTTTCCATCGCCCATTTTGATAATTCCGTATCTTCATCCGCTCCCGCCTCACGATAACATGTAAATTTATCCGCCGAAAACGTAGAACCGGCATCAATCACGGTTTCCCTTATTCTGTTAACGATGGTTTTTCGTTCATCTGTCGTCATATTCAAAACTCCGCTATTCGTTATGCTTCCCAAAAATGGATTCTCCATGCGCGATTGCAATCACTGCGGGATAATCCTCTACATCGAGTTCATACAGTGCCTCCATGCCCAATTCCGGGAACGCTATACATTTTCTGCTTTTTGTCTTGCTATTCAATAAAGCCGTAACAGGAGGGATGACCGCATATACAGAATGATTACGCCTTAATGCCTCCACCGTTTCCGGCTTCAGTTCTCCCTTTCCAAGATGCATTCTTATCCCGTATTTTGACAGTGTCTCCATTGTACTCTCAATCTCATATTTATTGCTGGATGTCGGTCCCACTCCTGCACGTGATACTGCCGTATGAAATATCAGTCCCCCCTCTATAGAAAACGATGCTTTCTGTATTTCACCGCCTTCTATCATTTCACACAGCTTCGGCAGTACTGCGTCGCGCCCACAAAATATTTTTCCCGATATAAGCACCCGGTCAAAAATATGAAGTTTATTTATCTCCTCTGCCGTTATGGGAAATTCCAAATGTATCATATATTTCCTCTCGCCCCGCCGATATTTGCGGCTTTCCTAATTACGGTCCTGATCACCGCATAAACTATCATGGAATACACCGTAATCAATACAAACCATAAGATAAACACCAATGCTGTGCTTTCCTTAAAATAATTACATACGAGAACCGTCAGCACCTCATGGTTTAAGTAAATTGCCAGGGTAATTCCCGCCCATTTCTCTATAATCGGTTTATCAAACACCCCGTTATTCTCACAGCCAAAAGCCAGTGTCACTCCTACAAAAATCATTAAAAGCATAAGAAAGTCCCACTTGCTGTGATAGAAAAAACAAGGCATAATAACCCCGCCACCAAGCAGGCATACCGTTGATATAATTCCGTTCATCTTCATGTGTCTAAGCACTGTTTTTCCTGATATGAGATACGCCGCTATCCCCATATTCATATCTGCAAGCCCTCTGACTACTCCCTCTTCGACAAACAGACAAGCAAACTGTTCGTGAACGCCCAGCGTCCCATACCTTACATACAGATACATATATATGAGCACAACAGATATGGGTACAACAATTCCCACATACAACCTGTCATTCCATTTCATAAAAAGCCATATAAGGAAACTTACTATCAGCAGAGATGACAGAAACCATGTGATGTCATTGTACGAAATGCCGCCGCCAGTCCGAAACCCCAGCATATTTACAAGAAAAAGCTCCGGCAGATGCGTAGCAAGCCCCATAAGGTAATCCCCTATCGCATATCCACGATATACTCCTACCGCTAGAAACGCAGTAAAGAATGCAACAGCACTATGCGGCCAGTATTTCCTGTACCGCCCCCATACATACCTTATTGCGGAAAGTTGTTCGGAATTATCCGAGCCTTTCGTTCGATAATACTTATCCGCCAATAAATAACCCGACACCATGAAAAAAAACTCTACCGCAATATATCCCGATGTGTATACCCCATATCTCTTGTTAAAATGATAGACGGCTATCACATAAGTCATGACTATGCGCCAGAACTGGATTCTGTTATTTTTCATCCCATGCCTCCAGTCTGGCAGCTATTTTGCAGGACTCCGCCGTATTATTTATTTCTGAAATCTGTTTATCAGATAATTCTATGTATTCTTTATGCCCCTTTGTTTTCAGATCGCCAAGTTCACCCGGCAGATACACACCTCTGTCTTTCCCGCATGACTTTACGACTTTTTTATAATCATCAACCATGGAAGCCAGTTTTGTGCTGTCTATAAATCTTTCTGTATCAACAAACACAAAGAAATGACCATTTCCTGAATCATTCTCCATGTCACTGAGCTGCCGTACTTTCCCCCCGTAAGCGGCGCCGGAAAGCATGCCTGCAAATAGGTCTACAAACAGCGACAGGCCATACCCTTTTCCCCCCCCCCCATAGGCTGCAAAGCCCCGTCCAGTGCGGCTTCCGGGTCATCCGTCGGTTTTCCGTTCCGATCAACCGCCCAATCCATCGGGATCTTCTCCCCGTTCTTTGCGGCAAGCCTGATCTTCCCTCTTGCGACTACCGATGTCGCCATATCAAACACGATCGGGATACCGTCTTTTCCCCCAGGAAAGGCATAACATATCGGGTTCGTTCCCAAAAGAGCCTTGTTCCCGCCCACAGGCGCAATCGCAGGAGCCGCGTTCGCATAAACCATGGCCGCCATATTCTGTTCCGCTGCCATTCTGCCAAAATATCCCGCCGTACCGAAATTATTGCTGTTTCTTACGCCTACTGCCGAAATGCCATATCTTTTTGCCCTTGTAATGCCATCCCTTACAGCCCTATCAGCTGCTACCTGTCCAAAGCCATTATTTGCATCCAATATCAGAACTGCTCCGTCATCCATCACGGTTTCAATTTCTTCCGCAGGATTTAAATGTCCGGAAGCAATCTTTTTTATATAAAGCGGCAATCTTCCAAGTCCATGACTGCTTAATCCCCGGCGGTCCGCATAAAGCATGGTATCCATGATAACACTGATGGAATCCTCTGATACCCCTGCCTCTCCAAAGCAATCATGACACACCTTCACAGCACTCTTTATACTAACATTCATAATTATCTAAACCTCCTCAATTCCCACCGGTAAATGTTTCTTTACGATTTCAACAATTTTGCCTACAAGCCAATATGTGAAGATGGAATATACCGTTACAAACACAAACCATACAATATAGACCCATATATTACATTCCGGCCATTGCATTACAAATAATGACCTGAATACCTTGTGATTTAAATAAATTGCCGGGGTAATCATCGCCCACTTATCAATAAGGCTGCCTCCAAATCTTTTTACTTTTATCTCCTTGCCGGAAAATCCTGCCGCAACACCAATGAATATAAGAAACGTAAACAAATAATCATAATAACTTTTATAATACAGGTATGGCATAAGTATCCCACCAAACAGCAAACATGTATCAGATATCAGCTCCATACGAATTTTACCCACCAGCTTAAATTTCCTTACAAATACGCAGGCAAGAACACCAAGGTTCATATCTGCTATTCCCCTTAATATGGCACTGTTGAGGATGAAGTTGTTTACTTCCCAATGCTCTCCAATAAAACCGTATGTCCGATATAGATACGGGTAAATCAGAAATATGGATAGCGGGCATACGAACTCTATGTATCTTTCCGCCCCATTTCGCATAAACAGCCAGATAAAATATCCCACTATGAGCATTACCGACAGATACCATGTCGGGCTGTTTATTGGATAATCAGGTTCATAATTCAACCCGCTCATTTGCACAAGAAAAATCTCTGGTATATGGAATAGAAATTCCCTGCCCCAATCTCTGAAACCAAATCCACGGTACACTCCCTTAATTGCAAAAGCCACAAGAAACGAAAACAGACAATGCGGAAAGAATTTTCTGTACTTTGCCCATGTATACCTCCATGCCGTAAACTCTTCCAGTTCCCCGTTCTCTTTCAATGCCAGAAGCTTATTTGCAAGCAGAAACCCGGATACAATAAAGAAAAACTCCACTCCTATATACCACGAAGTGGTCTTCCCGTAAGCATTATTCAAATGATAGTAGGTTATTACATAGGTAAACACAATCCTCCAAAACTGCATCTGCCTGTTCTTCATCAATCTATCCTTTCAATCACTAAATCATATAAAGCGATGACGCTATGCTCTCCTTATCTCCCCTGTCGAATGCCCTGATATTATCCACCGCCATTTTCATCATGTTTACAAAGGTTTCAAAAGGAAGTCCTGCAATGTGCGGCGAAAGAACCGCACTCTCGAAAGCCGCATACTCACTAATGCCTTGCAGCGGTTCTTCTTCAAACACATCTATCCCGACACCTGCCAGCTTACCTGTTGCGAGTGCGTGTGCTACAACATTTTGCTTAACAAGTTTGCCCCTTGCAGTATTTATTAAGATTGCACCATCTTTCATCCTTGCAATCTCATTTTCTGCTATCAAATATCCGTCAGCCGCATTATATGGACAGTGCAAAGTTACAATATCTGCCTGCTCCAGCAATTCTTCTAATTCAACATGAGAAGCGTTCAGAGCTTTTTCCTCTTCCTGAGTTAACCTTCTTCTGCTGGCGTAAATTATTTTCACCCCGAATACCGACAGCATCTGTGCCACCCGTCTGCCAATATTTCCCATGCCAACAATGCCTATTATCCTACCCTTCAGCTCATGTGTGTTCAAAGCCGTCTCCTGCTTTTTCCATATACCATTCCTCATCTGACAGTTTACCGCATAACTTCTCTTTAATACCGAGAGCATCAGCATGATCGTATATTCAGCCACACTGTTTGCATTCACACCCGCATTGACATACAAAGGTATTCCAGCATCCTTCAGACATTGCAAATCAATGTGATCCACACCAACGCCTGTCCTTTGTATCATGCGTAAATTATCTGCCCTCTCTATCACAGTGCTATCAATTTTCAGCCTGCCGCTGGCTATCAGATAATCCGCTTCACAAATGGATTCCAATAACTCCGTCTGACTGACACTCTTAAGTACCTTTAAGATAAAGTCTCCTCCAACAGCATCCTCCAAAATCTGTAATGGCTTTCCCTCGTAATGGTTTGACAGCAAAATCGTTTTCATCCACAATTACTCCAAAGTAAATAAGTTTTTATAGCAGGACTCGTCCTTTATGACACCATAGACCTGTGCCCTCATATACAGCTTCTCAGCCCAATTCCTATGCGGCCCCACCTCGTTCATTTTATTTGCATTATCACTCTTCATCACGCCTCCATCCGTCTCCAGTATCTGGCATGCATCACGGTACACCTCCTGTGTTACCGCAAGCATCCCGTTTACATAGGGGATATGCGTAGGATGAATGATAGTCTTTCCGATAAAGCCATTTGCCTTATCCAAAAGCAGTTCTCTCAGCAAACCATCAACCGCATCGTTAATCATCCTTTCCCGGCGGAATATGGAAGCATTTACGCTCTCAGGCAGCTCCGAAAACTTCATGCTCCGCTCAGCCCTGAAATATTCCCACACAGGTCCAGACACACTGTAATCATTATTTCTCGCAAATACATTCAGCACATCCTTCAGACAGTCTGCCACCGGAAGAATGTCGTATATGGTATAGTTTATACCCCGCCTTACACCAAATACCGACGACCAGTCTGTTCCGCCTACACGAACATTGAGTACAAGAGACCGATACTTGTCCAATATTTCCTTGACCCCCATCAGTTCCGGCAGCCGCGTCTCTATATACGCCATTTCCCTGCTTTCAAGAATTGGCATACCATAAATAATTTCTCCGTATTTATCATTCAGCTCTCTTAGGTATGAGAAATAGGCATCGCCATTTTCTTTGTTGAATTTCGGAAAATTAAATGCTGTAATCAGTTTTATCCTGTCAAGTGTGAGTCTCTCAGCAAACCCCCGAAATTCTTCCAGACTCCTTACACGAATAATAAACAGAGGAATATCCTCCTGATGAAGCATTCCGCTTTTTATGTCTTCATTTAAGGCGTCAAGAAGCCTTATCACATTATTTTCCGCCGCAGGCACATCCTCTTCCCTGCAGGCATCCTCAAAACAGAGTACAAAAGATGTCAGTCCCGGATATTTCTTTGTTACGATTGCTTCGTAAAAATCCTTTGTCCCAGGCATATACATGGTAGCTCCGAGACAGTAACGGAGCATTTTTAAGTCTGTATATTTATCGAAATGTACAGGCTTTGTCATGAATTTTGAATCCGGCTGGTTATAATGATGTTTCATTACTCGTCACCTCATATCAATTCGCTCAAGCGTTCCAAAAAATGTTCGTGCGTCAATCGTGGTGATGCCCCTTCCCTCATGGATTTGCCATCTTTGTCTATAATGTCCGTTGCCGCGTCAGCTTTTTTCAACTTATCAAAGCATTCATCAACGCTGTCTCCATCAATGAGGTATTTCATCACATTTGCACTGCTCGGTTTGCTCCATTCAATATGATCCCCTTTGCTTTTTAAGAGGATCTCGTGATGTACTGTTCCATCCCTGCGAAGTTCTTCGGCACCCGTGATATGATCGAAAATGCCGTCTCTGGCGTAAATCGGAAAGCAACACACATACTTACTTAATTTGCGACCTTGATATGTGGTCTGTTTCCCAAGGTATGAATCAATGGAATAGCCGATCAAATCGAAACCTGTATATATTCTCGCCACTTCCGAACTTGTGCCGCCTGCTACTCTGGGCGAAAACTCAATTACATATATGTCATCACCCTTTACGATACATTGCATGAACAACGGTGTATACGCAGGCAGGGCAAAGGCTTTCACAATCTTGTTGGCAATCGTTTCCAGCTTGGTCTGAAGACTGTCTTTCAGCCTGGGGATATATAGGTTGGAAAGCTGCATCGTTATCCCTCCGGTCAGCATCGAAATCTTACACGTACCGAAAAGAATTCTTGCTTCCCCCGCTTCAACATAGCCGTGAACACTCATTTCCGTCCCTGTAATATATTCCTCAACCAATACATTGTTTGTCGGGCTGAACCGGGCTGCCTTTTGAACTGCCGCGTCAAACTTCTCTTTATCGTCTGTATCAATGCGATAGATTCCTGCAGAACCGCAGCTGTCAGCAGGCTTCACTATAAGCGGAAAATTAAGATTGATAGATGCTATATCCACTTGATCGTCAACCAGACGGTATCTTGCCGTAGGGATATCATTATCCAACATGATTTTTTTCATCATTTTTTTGTCCGTCACCTTGCGCGCCGTCTCCGATGAAAAAGGATGCGCTATGCCAAGTTCTTCTGCAGCCCGCATCGCAACATTGATCTGCTGATCCAGACAGGAGCTCAGGATCAGATCCGCATGATATTCTTTTGCAATGCGAAGCACGGCATCATAATCCATCGCAGAATCCCGCAAATGGACATCCGCGAATGCTGCGGCAGGCGGATTGACAAAATAATCTATCAGTACTGTCCTGTACCCCCTGTCTTTCAGCTGTCTTATCAGTTCCGCATGTGGAACTGTTCCTCCTAAAATGACCGCCACATGATTATTGTTATTTTCCGTGTACTTCATCAGTTCTCCCTCAACTCTTCCATTCTGTCGGCGACATCACTGCATCCGGATAATATTGATCTATAACCCTCTTAACCAGAACAATCTGTTTCGCCCTCTTCTTCGCATCATCCACAGATGTGTCCCAGCTATGTGTTTTTGCCACAGAGCCACCCGTTTTCAGATAGATCGGGGCAGCTACCTTTATCATATCCGGCACCTCATAATGACGGATAAACCCTCCCGATGAATCGGGGTTCTCCGTATGTATGTCTATCGGTATACTGATCGCCTGACGTATCGCCCCAAGCATCTGTATCTGTATGTCCCTCACGGGATTAAAAGAATTTGCACCGATGGATTCAAGCAAATGTGCCGAACATGGATTCCCATGTCCCGTGTGAGCCGACACTTTGAAATGACAGTCCCCAGGCAGCTCGCCGGCTTTACGCATTTCATTCAGCAGCCAGAGGCAGCCCTCGTCATATACCATAAATCCACGGCATCCAAGTCCTGCTGCCCTCTTGACATCCTCTACCGCGCGCACAATCTGTTCCTGCCCACGCAGACGGTAGCCCATCCTCTGTCCTTCCGGAGTGTGTACGGATGCACTCGTATCCGTGGTTGCCCTTGGCCCTATGGCAAGAATCAGCTGCACATGATACGCTCTGGACAGATTCACCATTTCTTCGATTTCATTATCCAGCAAAGTCCATATACCCTTTGTCTGCGTTACACGATGTATGGGCGTCCCGTAGCTGTCAAGGGTTTCAAGCAGCGCTTTCATTACGCCCGGGCCCTGTATGCCCGGCACCTCAAACCGATACTGGCCTCCGTCATTAAATCGTCTTTCCGATCGCTTCAAATCAT
>ERZ777305.2779-NODE-2779-length-13713-cov-9.763728_pt1:0-2500 | contig 13713 bp, 15 predicted proteins | sample MGYA00374965_ERZ777305 | MGnify/ENA primary metagenome ERZ777305 (study PRJEB29328, sample SAMD00013331) | mouse gut metagenome | study: EMG produced TPA metagenomics assembly of the Metagenome analysis of fecal microbiota from mouse which was promoted... | reverse complement strand
CGGAAGGCACGGGTGAGGCACGGGAAGACGGGTGGGGACCCGGGAGCCCACCGTCGCCTACCCACACCCCGTCCCGCACGGCGGCCCTCAGGAGGGGAGGAAAGTACCGCGCACGCGGGGGTGTGCACGGAGCCCTCTCCCCAGCCACCACCACACAACCGGAGCCACATGGCTCCGCAGCAACGGCAGGACGACAGACAGGCTCTGCCCCGCGTGATCCCTCCCCGAACTCGGAGCGGGGAGGCGCGGGCCGCGGTAGACGAGAGAGCAAACGCTGCGCGCGCGGGAGGCGGTCAGGGGGCGAGCCCTCGAGGGGACCATTCGGGAGAGACCCCTCGAGACCGTAAGAAGCCCGCACCCTTTCCGGAAGATAGCTAGAGAAGGAAACTTTCTCACTGAGGGCGGGACGGACCCAAAACCCCGACGAGCCCCGGCCACCGAGAGAGGATGCATGCGACGAGCACACAGGGAAACCAGAAGACCAACACGCGGGCGACCGCGCGGGGGGGTCTGCGGCAACAGGAAGGTTCTCTTCCAAGGGCATTCTGAGCATCCGCGGACAGGGGAGACCCTGCAACCGGTCCCCCCCGAAAGCCAGGCCTCTCAAAGCTCCCCACGGGAAAGCAATGAGTCTCTCGAGAAACTTTCCAAGGCCAGCCGCGACCGCTCAGCACCAGCCCTACGCACAGGCGTACTAGTGCGCGGGGTGGGCGCTCACCCGACGAAGAAGGGGGCTCTTGCCCCTCCTTCTCTCCTCGACCCCCCTCTCACGGGCTTCTCAGACACAAACGGGAAGGCACACAGCCAGACGGAGCACCGGAGGCACACCAGGGAATGGGAAGCGCCACCACCAGCTCAGAAGCAGGCACCTAGGAGACAAACCTGGAACGCTCCAGGAGCACCTCGAGGCTTACAAGAAACAGCGCGTGCACACACCAGACGGGAAGGGTATGCAACGCCACCGGCCACATCCACCGACTCTGGGAACATGGTCAAGCGAGACACGACCAAAGTGAAACACGTGAGGGCACAACCGGGCGCCTCACACATCCACAAGGACCACGCGAACCACTGAGAAAAGTGCGCGCGGGGCAGCGCTCGGGCCGGAGAGCCGCACCCCTGCCTTCCACACACCACCGGCAGACGGATGGGGTGGAGAGACGAGGGGCCCGCTGGCAGAACGAGAAGAGCGGCCGCCATTCGCCATGAATGTCCGTCCCTCGCCTGGCGCGGCTTAGGCCCTGGCCCGAAGAGAACTCCGGAGCACCACATCGATCTAAGAGTGAGCAACGACGCGCAATCGGGAGAAACAAGCGAGATAGGAATGTCTTACACGCGGGGCAAGACAGTTACTGATACGGGCAGACACAGAACAAGAGAACACAACGAGCGACTGCCACAAAAAAAAGTGCACTCGGGAGGCACGTGGCATGAACACTTGGACACCGCAGACAGGAGTGAAGTACTCGGGACTCTCCACCTCCCCAAAAAAAAAAAAAAAAAAAGAAAAAAAACAAAAAGAAATGCACTCGGGAGGCATGTGGAAGAAAGACCGGGAAGAGAAAAGAGCGGAGGTTCGGGACTCCAAGAGAAAAAAAAAAAAGTGAGCCGAAATAAGGCGGCCCTCAACCACAGCTGGCTCCACCATTCCAACCGGGACAGGTGTGACAACGACACCTCGGGGAAATCGGGAAAAACGTCTGACACGCAAAGTCACAGCGCCCAGTTGTCACAAGCTGCCCACAGCAAGCACACGCAAGCAGCAAGCCCGGGAAAGCAGGAAGCGTGGCTCGGGGACAGCTTCAGGCACCGCGACAGACCCAAGCCAGTAAAAAGAATAGGCTGGACAAGCAAAACAGCCTTAAATCGAAAGGGTCTCTTTATAGTGTCCTTTAGTGTTAATAGGGAAAGGACAGCGTGTCAGTACCTATCTCCAGGTCCAATAGGAACAGATAGAAAAGATCACAAGCATAAAAGAGACAGGGAGGAAAGTGACAGGCCACAGAGAATACCTGGAAGTCATACCTGGGGAGGTGGCCCAAAAATGACCCCATAACGAAAAGAACCGGACCTCAAAGGAACAACTGGTCGACCTGACAACCGGGAGAACTGATAAGACCGACAGGTCAATGAAAGAAAACCGCGCCCATAGCTTTCCCTCGGCCTCAGACGTACAGGGCCCCCGGTGACAGGGACAGAGAGGGCTTCTGGAGGAAAAAAAAAAAAAAAAAAAAAAGATCCAAAGCTCCAGCTGACCGGGCCACATCGGCCTGGAACCCGGGCCCATCGTGTCCTCTAGGCCTCAGATGTAAGGTGCCCCCGGTGACGGGGACAAGAGAGGGCTTCTGGAGGAAAAAAAAAAAAAAAAAGATCCAAAGCTCCAGCTGACCGGGCCACATCGGCCTGGAACCCGGGCCCATCGTGTCCTCTAGGCCTCAGATGTAAGGTGCCCCCGGTGACGGGGACAAGAGAGGGCTTCTGGAGGAAAAAAAAAAAAAAA
>ERZ777305.2778-NODE-2778-length-13719-cov-23.570550_pt1 | contig 13719 bp, 9 predicted proteins | sample MGYA00374965_ERZ777305 | MGnify/ENA primary metagenome ERZ777305 (study PRJEB29328, sample SAMD00013331) | mouse gut metagenome | study: EMG produced TPA metagenomics assembly of the Metagenome analysis of fecal microbiota from mouse which was promoted... | reverse complement strand
TTTTCAACAGGTTATAAAAAAGAGGCTGCGCCTATTTTGACACAGCCTCTTTTTTGTATCTTAGAAACTGTTTAATTTTAACACGAAGACATAATTCCACCGACAGCCGAAATGGCGGCATTCGGTTTGTTTATTATTTATTAATATGGTGTTAAGCATTTATTTCGTAATTTTGCATTATGAATTTCAGACTTGACAGCGCATACAAGCCCACCGGCGACCAGCCTCAGGCAATTGACCGCCTGGTAGAAGGCATTGAGTCGGGCGAACAGGCTCAGACACTCCTCGGCGTTACCGGAAGTGGCAAAACCTTTACTATGGCAAATGTGATAGAGCGTGTAAACCGCCCTACCCTTATTTTAAGCCACAACAAAACGCTTGCCGCACAGCTGTATGGCGAGTTCAAAAGATTTTTCCCGGACAATGCCGTCGAGTACTTTGTGTCATACTATGACTACTATCAGCCCGAAGCATATATACCTTCCGTCGACAAATACATTGAAAAAGATTTGCTCATAAACGACGAGATTGACAAGCTGAGACTTGCCACAACATCCGCTCTGCTCAGCGGCAGAAAAGATGTCATTGTGGTCAGCTCGGTTTCATGCATCTACGGCATGGGCAATCCGGAGGACTTCAACAGTAATGTAATCACAATTGTGGTAGGGCAGAAAATCAGCCGCAACCTCTTTCTGAGAGAGCTTGTCGGCGCGTTATACAGCCGCAATGAAATATCTCCCGTGCGCGGCAATTTCCGTGTCAAGGGCGACACGGTTGATGTTCATCTCGCCTATGAGGAAATAGTAGTGAGAGTAACGTTCTGGGGCGACGAAATCGAGAGCATCGCTACATTTTACTCATCTGACAACGCGGTACTCGGCACACATGACAACTTCAAGATTTTTCCGGCAAACATATTTGTCACATCACCGGCAAGGCTCGCCTCAGGCATAGCCCAGATTGAGCTTGACCTTGGTGAACAAGTCAACTTTTTCAACCGCGAGGCTAAGGAACTTGAGGCAAAAAGGCTTTACGAGCGTGTTACATACGACATTGAAATGATGCGTGAGGTAGGACACTGTCCGGGCATTGAAAACTATAGCCGCTACTTTGACGGAAGAAAACCAGGCATGCGCCCGTTCTGCCTCCTCGACTATTTCCCTGACAACTTCCTTACAATCATAGACGAAAGTCATGTTACAGTTCCTCAGATACGCGCCATGTGGGGAGGCGACCTGTCCCGAAAAATGAATCTCGTGGAATACGGGTTCCGCCTGCCGGCTGCTCTTGACAACAGACCGCTGAAATTCGAGGAATTTGAACGAATGACAAAGCAGGTTGTATATGTCAGCGCAACTCCAGCCGACTACGAACTTGAAAAAAGTGAAGGCGTCGTTGTAGAGCAGATTATCCGTCCCACCGGATTGCTTGACCCGATTATAGAGGTGCGCCCGTCTCTGAACCAGATTGACGACCTTATTGAAGAGATACAGACCCGCATAGAAGCCGACGAGAGAGTTCTTGTGACAACTTTGACCAAGCGCATGGCGGAAGAGCTGAATGATTATCTTATCAAGCTGCGTATGAAAACCGCATACATACACAGCGATGTCGACACCCTTGAACGAATACGAATACTTGATGACCTCAGAGCCGGCACATACGATGTGCTGATAGGTGTAAACCTTCTGCGTGAAGGACTTGACCTGCCTGAAGTGTCGCTGGTAGCTATTCTTGATGCCGACAAAGAGGGTTTTCTGAGAAGTCATCGTTCTCTGACGCAGACTGTAGGACGAGCTGCAAGAAACCTTGGGGGCAAGGTTATAATGTACGCAGACAAAATTACCGACAGCATGCGTATGACTATCGATGAAACCAGCCGCAGACGCTCCATGCAGCTCGCTTACAATGAAGAGCATGGCATTACCCCGACAGCTATTGTCAAAGCGCGCGACCGCATAATAGGCCTTGACAAAAACATCGACGATGTGACTCCGGCAAAAGACCGCAGGTCAAAACCGGGAACGGCGAAGGCTCCGGCTACAAAAAAAATCGCACCGCTGCCTTACGAAAACGAGTACAAGGCATCCGGCGACATAGCCGCCGACCCCGTTATCGGATATATGAGCAGCACTGAACTGGAACGTTGCATCACATGCAAACGCTCCGAAATGCTTGAAGCCGCCAAACGGATGGAATTTATCGAAGCGGCACGCCTGCGCGATGAGATATTGAAGATGGAAGAACTGTTAAAAACAAAACAGAGTGAGTAACCCACAGCGTGACACCGCATTATATCTGCCTACAACAGTCAAGGAGATGAAAGCGCTCGGATGGCAGCAGCCCGATGTGGTGCTGTTTTCCGGAGATGCCTATGTCGACCACCCCTCATTCGGTGCCGCCGTCATAGGGCGCACCCTACAGGCTGCCGGCTACAAAGTGGCTATAGTACCTCAGCCAAACTGGCAGGATGATCTTCGCGATTTTCGAAAATTCGGAACCCCAAGACTGTTTTTCGGAGTATCTGCCGGAGCCATGGACTCAATGGTAAACCACTACACAGCAAACCGTCGCAGGCGCAGTGACGACGCATATACCCCGGGAGCAAGGCATGGAGCCAGACCTGACTATCCGACGATTGTGTATTCAGGCATACTGCGCAGACTATATCCGGATGTACCCATAGTGGCGGGTGGCATAGAAGCCTCGCTCAGACGACTGTCCCACTACGACTACTGGGCAGATTGCCTTCGCCCATCAATAATAATGGATGCCGACGCTGACATCATAACATACGGCATGGGCGAGAAACCGGTAGTAGAGATTGCCCGACGTCTGGAACAGGGAGAAAGGATAGGCGACATAAAAGACCTTATGCAAAGCGTGGTGATAGTTGATGCCGACGAGATGCCTGAACACTCCGACGAAAACAACATAATACTGCACCCGTTTGAAGAATGTCTGAAAACAAAACGGTGTCAGGCAGAAAACTTCAAGCACATAGAGCAGCAGAGCAACCGTATGCACGGCGCCACTCTGTGGCAACGCCACGGCAACAAGGCAGTCAAGGTAAATCCCATGCTCCCTCCCATGACCACGGAGGAGGTTGACGCGTCATTTGACCTGCCTTATACACGGCTCCCCCACCCGCGCTATTTCGGCAAAACCATACCTGCCTATGAAATGATTCGCCACTCCGTGTGTATGCACAGAGGGTGTTTCGGAGGATGCGCATTCTGCACTATATCCGCCCACCAAGGCAAATTCATTGCGTCACGCAGCAAAAAATCTATATTGGCAGAAGTTGAGAAAATCACACAGATGCCAGATTTCAAAGGCTACATAAGCGACCTCGGCGGACCAAGTGCCAACATGTGGGGCATGAAAGGAAAAAACACCGACATCTGCGCCAAATGTCTGCGCCCGTCATGCCTGCATCCGGCGGTTTGCAACAACCTTAACACAGACCACGCACCGCTGCTGGACATATACCGCAGTGCGGACGCAATCGCCGGCATAAAAAAAACATTCATAGGCAGCGGCGTACGCTACGACCTGTCCATGCATCGCACAGGCAACAAAACCGTTGACGCGGCAAACCGCAGATATAACGAAGAGCTTATAGAAAAACATGTGAGCGGCAGGCTGAAAGTCGCCCCGGAGCACACACAGGAAAACGTGTTGAAGCTGATGCGCAAGCCCTCGTTCAACCTGTTTTATGACTTCAGGAAAATATTTGATGACATGAACCGCAGACACGGCATGCGACAACAACTTATACCATATTTCATTTCAAGTCACCCCGGCTGCACCGAAGCCGACATGGCTGAGCTCGCCGTACGCACCAAAGAGCTGGACATGCACCTTGAGCAAGTACAGGATTTCACTCCGACCCCGATGACTCTTGCTACCGAAATATACTATACCGGCATTCACCCTTACACCGGCGAGAAAGTTTACTGCGCCACGGCAAGAGAAGAGAAACTCGCCCAACGGCAGTACTTTTTCTGGTACGACCGCAATTACAGAAACGGCATTATCCAATCGCTGCACAGCATTCACCGCAGCGACCTGATAGCCGCCCTTTTCAACCACGGCGGCGCAAGACATAACTCAAAAAAAATCTTTTAACCAATAAACCATAAAATGAAACAAACCATTATCCCAATGGCACTTGCAATGATTGCAGCCTCTTGTAGCCCTTCCGGCTCGGACAAGGGCGAGATTATCGACAAAACCGGCTGGATGCCCGCCGACAGGCAATACACCACCGAAGTGCTTGAAGCATTCGGCAGAGTGGGAGCGCCCATCGTTAGCCCTGACGGCAAAATACTTTACAGCGTATCTTATGAAAGCGTAGAGCAAAACAAAAGCAATGCCGACCTGTATGTGATGAATGCCGACGGCTCCGAAAAACAACGGCTAACATCAACCCCGGAAAGCGAAAGCGCCGCAGTATGGATTGAAAATGGCAAAAAAATAGCCTTCATGGCAAAATCCGGCGACCACACACAGCTGTGGGTAATGAATGCCGACGGCTCCGGACGGAAGGCTGTCAGCAATGTCGAAGGCGGAATATCCGGATTTCTCTTCTCACCCGACGGTAAAAAAGTTGTCATGATAGGCAATGTGAAGTACTCGCGCAGCGCCGCCGACATATATCCCGACCTGCCCAACGCAACCGGCAGACTCATTGACGACCTTATGTATAAACACTGGGACGAATGGGTAACCGAAATACCACACCCCTTCCTTGGCGACTTCGACGGCAACACTGTTTCAAACGTTACCGACATAATGGCTGACGAGCCTTATGAAGCGCCCATGAAACCGTTCGGCGGCATCGAATCTTTCGCATGGTCACCTGACGGCTCCAGCCTCATCTATGTGTCCCGCAAGAAAACAGGCATGGAATACGCCCTGTCTACAAACTCCGACCTTTACATGTACAACCTCGCCACCGGCTCTACTGAAAACCTCACCGAGGGCATGATGGGCTATGACACAGCTCCGGCATGGTCGCCTGACGGCAAATACATTGCTTGGCTGAGCATGGAACACGACGGCTACGAGAGCGACAAAAACCGGATTTTCATTCTTGACACGGCAAGCAAAGAAAAAACAGACCTCACCACTGACTGGGACTACACCGCCGATGCCATAGCATGGGCTCCAGACAGCAAATCAATATACTTCATAGCACCTAAAGACGGTGTGACCCCCGTGTTTAACATCGCCCTGAACACAAAAGAAGTTTCTGTGATAGCCGACGGAGTGTGCGACTACGAATCTCTTGCGCCTCTTGCCGACGGCAGCCTGCTCACAATGCGCCACTCCATGATAGCGCCAAACGAAATCTTCTCTGTGAAAAACGGTGACATCACACAACTTACAAACGTGAACACAGAGCTGCTCGCCGCTGTCGACATGCCCACCGTGGAAAAACGCATGGTACCAACCACCGACGGCAAACTGATGACAACATGGGTGGTATATCCCCCGCACTTCGACCCCGAGAAACAGTACCCGTCTCTGCTTTACTGCCAGGGAGGACCTCAGTCTGCAGTAAGCCAATTCTTCAGCTACCGCTGGAACATCGCACTCATGGCTGCAAACGGCTACATTGTAATTGCCCCCAACCGTCGCGGACTCCCCGGATTCGGCACAGAATGGAACGCCCAGATCAGCGGTGACTACGGCGGTCAGAACATGCGCGACTACCTCAGCGCTGTTGATGACATGAAAAAAGAATCTTACATCGACCCCGCCCGCATCGGCGCCGTGGGAGCAAGCTATGGAGGATTTTCTGTATACTGGCTCGCCGGACATCACGAAGGTCGCTTTGCGGCATTCATAGCTCATGCAGGCATATTCAACACCGAAGCCCAATACCTCGAAACCGAAGAAATGTGGTTTGCAAACTGGGACCTCGGCGGACCTTTCTGGGATAAGTCAAACCCGGTTGCACAACGCAGTTTCGCCAACTCCCCCCACCTGTTCGTTGACAAATGGGACACCCCGATTCTTATAACCCACGGTGAATACGACTTCCGCATCCTTGCCTCCCAGGGCATGATGGCATTCAATGCGGCGCGCCTGCGCGGAGTACCTGCCGAAATGCTCATCTTCCCCGATGAAAACCACTGGATTCTCAAACCGCAGAACTCCGTGATGTGGCAGCGCGTATTCTTCCGCTGGCTTGACAAATGGCTAAAGCCTCAGCCCACAGAAAACGCTGACTGACAACACCGCCACACACACTGAACCTAACGGAGAGGCCTCACACAACCGGTGAACCTCTCCGTTATTATAAGATAGAGTATACAACCTTAAACAACATGTCAAAATCAACCCTCAAAAAAGCACTCTCAACACTGACAAAAGAACAGATTGAAGAAATGATTCTCGACCTATACGCAGCCCGCCCTGAAGCCAAAGAGTATCTCGATTTCTGGGTAAGCGGCGACATAGACTCAAAAATGACCAAAGCGAAAAACTCTATAGTCAAAGAATGCGCCCGCACCCAGCGAAAACGTCCCAGACTCCGCATCACTAAAATTAAAAAATTCATAAAAGACATTGTCAGCCTCAACGCTGACTCCCAAACTATTTCCGACATCATGACATTTGCCGTGGAACGCATCTGCGCCGTCGGCTCTGAAGGCTGGCTGAAAGAAACCACCCAGAAAAGCAGCGCCAGGCTCCTTCACGACACTATGCTCTACGCCCGCGCCAACGGAGAGATATCTGCCATTGCGCCACGGCTACAGGCAGCTGTAGACAACATGCGCACAGACTCTTGGTGGAGCCGAGACTTCAAAACACTGCTTAGCGAAGAAATCAACGACACAACTGCCGCTTTTACTACTCAGCCTGAAAACTGAAACAAACAGCACCTACACCTATAATATAAATAAGATTTTTTTGCTCCGGCTGAAAAATTATTACTAACTTTGTAATAAATTTTAGTATCTACCGATGGCAGAAAAAGAAGAAGTTTACAGTGCGAGTAACATTCAGGTACTCGAAGGACTTGAAGCCGTGCGCAAGCGCCCGGCCATGTATATAGGAGACATCAGCGTAAAAGGATTGCACCACCTCGTCTATGAAGTTGTTGACAACTCCATTGACGAAGCGCTCGCAGGATATGCCACACACATAGAAGTGACAATCAACGCCGACAACTCCATAACCGTTGTCGACAACGGTCGAGGCATTCCGGTCGACATGCATGAAAAAGAACACAAAAGCGCCCTTGAAGTTGTGCTGACAGTGCTCCATGCCGGAGGTAAATTCGACAAAGGGAGCTACAAAGTCAGCGGCGGTCTCCATGGTGTAGGTGTCAGCTGTGTGAACGCGTTGTCAACATACCTGAGAGCCGAAGTTCACCGCGACGGCAAACGGTACGTCCAGGAATACTCCTGCGGCAAACCCACTACCGAGCTGCGCATAGAAGGTGAAAGCGACCACACCGGAACCAGCATCACATTCCTGCCCGACAACTCTATCTTCACCGTTTCAGTCTACGACTACAACACCCTTGCAAACCGTCTGCGCGACCTTGCGTATCTTAACGCCGGCATAACCCTGACTCTCACTGACCTGAGAGAACTTGACGCCGAGGGCAAGCCCAAAACCGAAACATTCTACTCCAAGGACGGACTTAAAGAATTTGTCAAATACATTGACTCAAACAAAGACCCCCTCATACCCGATGTCATACACCTGAACACAGAAAGCCAGGGCATACCGGTAGAGGTGGCAATTACATACAACACCACCTTCAATGAAAACGTCTACTCTTTTGTAAACAACATCAACACCATTGAAGGAGGCACACACCTCACAGGCTTCCGCGGCGGTCTGACATTCACTCTGAAAAAATACGCCGAAGACAACAAAATGCTTGAAAAAGAAAAAGTAGAAGTTTCAAGCGACGACTTCCGCGAAGGACTCACTGCCGTCATATCCGTAAAAGTGATGGAGCCCCAGTTCGAAGGTCAGACAAAAACAAAACTCGGCAACAGCGAAGTGAGCGGAGCAGTACGCGCGGCAGTGTGCGATGCTCTCGGCACATACCTCGAAGAGCACCCCAACGAAGCCAAGACCATTGTAAAAAAAGTAATACTTGCCGCTCAGGCACGGCAGGCGGCATACAACGCCCGCACCAAAATTCAGCGCAAAAGCACACTTTCCGGAGCAGGACTCCCCGGCAAACTCGCCGACTGCGAAAGCCGCACAGCCGAAGACTGCGAACTCTTCCTTGTCGAAGGTGACTCCGCGGGAGGTACAGCCAAACAGGGGCGCGACCGTGTGTTCCAGGCAATACTCCCCCTGCGAGGCAAAATTCTCAACGTGGAAAAAGCTGCTGACTACAAAGTGTTTGAAAGCGAAGAAATTGCGAACCTCTTCCGCGCCCTACGCGTGACAATCGGTACAGAAGAAGACAGCAAAGAGGTAAACATATCAAAACTCGCCTACCACAAAATCATAATTATGACCGATGCCGATGTCGACGGAAGCCACATCGCAACTCTGCTCATGACATTCTTCTTCCGCCGCATGCGTCCGGTCATCGAAAACGGCTACCTGTATCTGGCAACACCACCGCTCTACAAATGTACAAGAGGAAAAGTAGAAGAATATTGCTGGACAAACGCTCAGGTGCAGCAATTCATAGCCAAGTACGGCGACCGCACCAAAGTGCAGCGATTCAAAGGTCTTGGTGAGATGAACGCAGAAGAACTGCGCAACACAACCATGTCACCCGAACACCGCCTGCTCAAACAGGTGACGATAAACGATGCAGCCGGTGCCGACCGCGTATTCTCCATGCTCATGGGCGAAGATGTCGGTCCCCGTAAAGACTTTATCGAATCAAACGCCAACTACGCCAACATCGACGCCTGACAAACGGCGCCGACCAGCGTCCGGCGCCTTGACAACTTACTCCGACGCCGCTTTTCTGGAATCCGTCACCCCGGACAGCAGAAAGGCGGCGTCCATTCTTAACAAAGTTGCTCATGCAGACGTTTTATAAAAAACAACCGCGAGAATGTCCAGATTTGACACTTATAAACTCAAAACAGGATTCTTAGAAACCCAACCATCCTCAAAATACAATCAAAATGCCTCGTAAATCAAATTCATCGCGCACAGGAAACTCCGCCAAGGAACTCCGCACAAAAGTGCTGCAATATATAAGCCAGCAGAAAAACAACACCTTCAACTACAAGCAGGTAGCATTTGCAATTGACGCAGACACCTCGGCTGCTCACCGCAACATAGCTCTGATACTTGCCGAACTCGCATTTGACGGCGACCTGATAGAAGTGTCTCCCGGCAAATACAAGGCTCCGCAAAGAAGCAACATCGCTACAGGCACATTCGTGCGACGCTCAAACGGGAAAAACAGCGTGCTTACCGACGAAGACAACGAATCGATATTTGTTGCCGAACGCAACAGCATGCACGCACTCAACGGCGACAAAGTAAAAGTTGTGATAGCCGCCGCAAAGAAAAACACAGAGCCCGAAGCTGAAGTTATAGAAATTCTCGAAAAGAAAGAACAGACATTCATCGGCACACTGAGAGTCGAAAAACAATACGGCATCCTTGTTACCGACTCTAAATTTCTCGCAACAGACATCATCATACCCAAAAACAGACTCAAAGGAGGCAAAACCGGCGACAAAGCCATAGCACGCATAACATCCTGGGAAAACGACGAAAAAAATCCAAAAGGCGAAGTGCTCGACATTCTTGGAGTAACAGGCGAAAACACCACCGAGATGCATGCCATACTGGCTGAATTCGGACTCCCCTACCGCTACCCGGAGGCTGTCGAAAAAGCCGCAGACAAAATCGGTGCCGGCATAACAGACCAGGTAGTGGCGCAACGCATCGACATGCGTGCGACAACAACATTCACCATCGACCCGAAAGACGCCAAAGACTTCGACGACGCTCTGTCAATAAAAAAGCTCGGCAACGGCAACTGGGAAGTCGGAGTACATATCGCCGACGTGACCCACTATGTCCTCCCCGACTCTATTATCGACAAAGAAGCACAGAAAAGAGCAACATCGGTTTATCTTGTTGACAGAGTGGTGCCCATGCTCCCCGAACACCTGTCTAACGGCATCTGCTCGCTGCGCCCCGACGAAGACAAACTCACATTCTCCTGCATATTCGAGATGAACTCCGATGCAGAAGTCATAAACTCACAGATAGCCCGCACAGTAACCCGCAGCAACCGCCGCTTTACCTACGACGAAGCACAGAATGTCATCGAAACAGGCAGCGGAGACTTCTGCGAGGAAATCCTTACACTTGACCGCCTCGCAAAAACACTGCGCCGCAAACGCTACGAAAACGGCTCAGTTGAATTTGACCGTGCGGAAGTACGCTTCGACATCGACGAAACAGGTCACCCCATAGGCGTATACTTCAAAGAATCCAAAGACGCCAACAAACTCATAGAGGAATTCATGCTCCTCGCCAACAAAACAGTAGCCGCCGCTATAGGCAAACCTCAAGGCAAAAAGAAACCCAAAGCGTTTGTTTACCGCGTTCACGACATGCCCGACCCCGGCAAGCTCGCCGACCTCTCCAAAATAGCACGCACATTCGGCTTCAAAGTAAAAGAAACAGGCTCTTCGCGCGAAGTAAACAGATCCATAAACCGGATGCTTGCCGATGTCAAAGGCAAAGGAGAAGAAAACTTCCTGTCAACCCTCGCTATACGCTCCATGGCAAAAGCTGTGTACACAACACAAAACATAGGACATTACGGACTGGCGTTCGACTACTACACCCACTTCACATCTCCGATACGCCGCTACCCCGACATGATGGTTCACAGACTGCTTGAAAGATACCTTGCCGGAGGCAGAAGCGTAAACATCCAGAAACTCGAGGACCAGTGCAAGCACTCGAGCGAAATGGAACAACTCGCGGCAAACGCCGAACGCTCCTCGATAAAATACAAACAGGTCGAATTCATGGGCGACCACATGGGACAGATATTTGACGGTGTAATATCCGGCGTCACCGAATGGGGACTATATGTAGAACTCAACGAAAACAAATGCGAAGGACTCGTGCCAGTAAGAGAACTTGCCGACGACTTCTATGACTTCGACGAAAAAAACTATTGTCTTACCGGACGCCGTAAAAATGTGCGCTACCGCCTCGGCGACAACGTCAGAGTGAAAGTAGTACGCGCTAATCTTGAACGCAAACAACTTGACTTCGTGCTTGTAGACGAACGCCTCGAACGCCCCGGAGAAGACCACCTCGGCAAAAACGTCTCGGTAGCCCAGGCTCTCGCATCTAAACCCGCCAAAAAGAAAAAACGCAACGACACAAAACGCAAGACACGCACACGACGCAAATAACCCCCCATGACAGGAACCATAGAAATAAACCGCCTTACACTCCTCGCCCGCCACGGCGTAGGCGAGCAGGAGCGTAAAGTCGGCAACACATTCGAAGTCTCTGCATCCCTGACTTGCGACATGACAGACGCCTGCAATGACGACAATCTGAACGGCACTGTAAACTATGCGGAAGCAATAGACATCATAAGGCAACAGATGGCAATACCCTCCAGACTGCTTGAACATGTAGCCGCACGCATAGCGAAAGCACTCTCCCATGCCTTTCCCGCAATCGAATCAGGACAAATAACAGTCACCAAAACAAACCCGCCGTGCGGAGTTGAAGTCAAAGGCGTATCAGTAACAATCAAGTGGTAGATTTTTTGTACTTTTGCGGTGCAATGATAGACCCCGTACTATACACCTGGCAACCATCGCCACTCACAATACTCAGTATCTGCTGCGCCCTTGCAGCCTCAATATGGCTGATGTGCAGCATCCTGCCCAAACTGCGCCTTATCACAACACTGTCCAGGCAAGGCTCCCGCATACAACCCTCCGGCAAACCCGTCGGAGTAAGCGTGATTGTCAGCACCGGAATACACTCCAACCGCCTTGCCTCATTAATAGAAAACATTCTGGCTCAGCAATATCCAGCCACTATAGAAATAATAATAGTCAATACAGGAGGCGAAGACTATACCGAGACAGCAATACGCGAAATACAGACACGGTACCCGCAGGTAAAAAACACCTTCGTGCCCGCAGGAAGCCGCAACCTCAGCCGACGCAAACTCGCCATAACACTCGGCATAAAAGCAGCCACACAGCCAGTGATACTGCTCACCTGCGCAAACGCCACACCACCGGACAACAACTGGATATCCGCAATGATGCGCCACTTCTCCGACAACACCGCAGACATAGTAATAGGATCAACAACACTGCACGGCACCGACAGCTCCACAACCCTCGGTGTAACACGCTCATTCGACGCCTTGCTTTGCGCACTCAGAAAAATACCCGCGGCTGCCGCAGGCAACCCCGTCGGCGCCGACTCCGCAAACCTCGCATACCGACGGCAGCTATTCTTCGACCAAAACGGATTTGCCGACACACTCAACCTCAACTACGGCGATGACGACATCTTTGTAAGCGACATTGCAAAAGACCGGCAACTCGCCGTAGAGCTATCGCCACAAAGCATTCTTGAAATAACAGAAGACAACCCCAGGCGCATATACGACCTTGAAAAAACATCGCGCAGCATCACCCACTCGCGCCTCAGACGCACACCTTTTATAATAAGCGGATTCAACACATTCTTCTGGTGGATATGGCTTATTTGCTCAGTAGCAGCGATAATACTCGGACTCCCCTCGATACTACCCGCTGCGATAATATCATGCATAGCTGCGGCACTCCTCATTCCAATACTCATATTCTGGAAAAAAGCCGCAACAGCGCTACGCCTGTCATCACCTTGCTCAACAATGCTGCCCCTGCAACTACTCCACCCAATCTACAAAATGCACCGGAAAATAAAAATGGGGCGGAATATAAGAAACTACACCTGGCAAAACTGACCACTCATGGACACAAGCGCCATCACCATTCGCCCGGTTACCACCGCCGACACGGAAAAAATAGCCGAAATATACAACCATTACATCCTCAACACCACCGCCACATTTGAAACCGCACCCGTTTCCACTGCCGAAATGGAGCAAAGAATCGCCACCATATCAGCCACAAACCCATACATCGTCGCCGAAAAACAACACAAACTCCTTGGATTTGCCTTCGTACACCAATGGAAACAACGTCAAGCCTATCACATAACAGCCGAAACAACAATATACCTCTCCCCTGACCGACTGCGCTCCGGCATTGGCACCACCCTGCTCACAGAACTTATACGGCACTGCCGCCAAAAAACGCACTACCGCACACTCATTGCGTGCATAACAGCCGACAACAATGCAAGCTGCAAATTTCACGAAAAACACGGATTTGTCAGAGCATCGCTCTTCAGACAGGTCGGAAGCAAATTTGGCACACTACTTGATATTACTGATTATCAACTGATTCTATAAAAACAGAAATAAAAAACCGCAAAACACTTGCATAGAATAAAAATAAGCAGTAATTTTGCAACGCAAAAGCAGGAGAGAAACCCTGTAAAGCACATGGAGAGATGGCAGAGTGGTCGATTGCGGCGGTCTTGAAAACCGTTGAGGGTCACACCTCCGGGGGTTCGAATCCCTCTCTCTCCGCCAATATTAAATATAAATCCGCTGTAAATCAAATATTTGCAGCGGATTTAATTTTTAATACA
>ERZ777305.2774-NODE-2774-length-13748-cov-3.273424_pt1 | contig 13748 bp, 17 predicted proteins | sample MGYA00374965_ERZ777305 | MGnify/ENA primary metagenome ERZ777305 (study PRJEB29328, sample SAMD00013331) | mouse gut metagenome | study: EMG produced TPA metagenomics assembly of the Metagenome analysis of fecal microbiota from mouse which was promoted... | reverse complement strand
AGGATAACGAGCTGAACCAGGAAATTGCCATGGAAATTTTGGGGGATGCAGGATTATGACGGAGAGCTGCGGGTGCTGAATATTGACGCGGTTCTGGAGCTGAATATCCAGATTTATGAGGAAGAGCATCTTGGTATGGTCTGCGATCTCTACAGTCCCTCCAAGGAGCTGGAGCTGATTACCACTCCGGCGGTCTATGAGAACCTTCTGGCGTGCAACGCCTCCAAATGCCGGGTGACGGAACGCATGAAGACAGAAAGCGCGGATGCGCAGATTCTGCAGATCTGCCACAGCCGGGGCGAGGTCAAAGTGGACGATATCCAGGTGACGGCGGAAGGACTTCTGGTGGAAGGCGTGGTGGCAGTCCAGGTTCTCTATGTCACTTCCGACGACAGCCATCCGTTCCTCTGTATGAAAGGCGCCGTTCCTTTCGAGCATTTGATCGAGGTTTCGGGTATCGGAAACAACAGTGTCTATTATCTGCAGACTACGCTGGATCAGCTTTCCGTAAATATGGTGAGCAGCGAAGAACTGGAGGTCAAGGCCGGGATTCTAATCCATGCGCTGGTCTTGGATCGTGTTACGGTACAGCATATTTCGGACGTGCGGGAACATCCCCTAAATCTGGAGGCTGTCAAAGCCCTGCCGGGTTTTCTGATTTATGTGGTCCAGCCTTCGGATACCCTGTGGGATATTGCGAAAGCTTATCATACCACGGGGGAGCAGATTTGCAGTATGAACGAGATGGCATCCCAGGAGGTTCTGCCGGGACAAAAGCTGCTGCTGGTAAAGCAGATGGAAAATATGTGACGGAGAAAAATCTGTTCAAAGCCGGGGATGTCCGCTGCACCGCATGCGGCAGAGCCCCGGCTTTTCCTGCTTTACAGGAAACTGTGTCCGAAAGAGCAGTTTCCTTTAGGGAAGGCACGCTTGGCGCCAAGGAAAATGGTTGCGCTTCTTCGGGAAATTTGCTATACTTTTGTGTATACAAAAAACATAGAAAATGCAAATTTTCTCCTGTTAAAGCGGAGGCATGGATTGGGGAAAAGGGGGAAACATAATATGGAGAAAATGCAGCTGAAGGCTTTGGCGAAGATTAATCTGGGTCTGGATGTGCTGCGGCGCCGGGAGGACGGCTACCATGAGGTGCGTATGATTATGCAGACCGTCCATATCTACGACCGGATCCTGCTGGAGAAGCAGGCGGATCCGGGGATCCGGGTGAAAACCAATCTCTATTATCTGCCGGCCAATGAAAACAACCTGGTTTACAAAGCAGCGAAACTTCTGATGGAGGAGTTCGGAATCCGCGGAGGCATCGGTATTGATCTGAAAAAATACATTCCCGTGGCAGCAGGCATGGCCGGAGGAAGCTCTGACGCCGCGGCCGTGCTGTTTGGAATAAACCGCATGTACGGGCTGGGGCTTTCTACAGAGGAGCTGATGCGCCGGGGGGTGAAGATTGGGGCGGACGTTCCCTATTGTGTGATGCGGGGAACGGCGCTGGCGGAAGGAATCGGGGAGGTTTTAACCCCTCTTCCCCCCATGCCGCCCTGCTGCATTCTGGTAGCGAAACCGGGCGTCAGCGTATCCACCCGGTTTGTGTATGAGAATCTGCAGGCAGACGGGCTTTCTTTCCACCCGGACATTGACGGCATGAGGGAAGCTCTGGAGCGGAGGGATTTGAAGGGACTGGCTGCCCGGATGGGGCAGGGAAATGTGCTGGAGACGGTGACCGTGCCGGAGTATCCGGTGATCCAGAGGCTGAAAGACACGATGATGCGCTGCGAGGCTCAGGCGGCCTTGATGAGCGGAAGCGGCCCTACGGTCTTCGGTGTTTTTGAGAGCCGTCAGGCGGCGAAAAAGGCGTTTGCCGTTTTGAAGAGAGGGCATTTGGCCAAGCAGCTCTTTTTGACTACCCCGTATAACAGGAGGGCCATACCATGAATACGACAACCATGAACGAGTATCTTCCCCTGCGGGACGTGGTGTTCCAGACACTCCGCCAGGCAATTCTTAGGGGAGAGCTGGAACCGGGAGAGCGGCTGATGGAGATTCATCTGGCGGAGCGCCTGGGCGTGAGCCGCACGCCTATCCGGGAGGCCATACGGAAACTGGAGCTGGAGGGCCTGGTGGTGATGATCCCCCGCCGGGGCGCCGTGGTGGCCAGCATCACGGAGAAGGATTTGAAGAATGTTCTGGAGGTGCGCAGGACTTTGGAAATCCTGGCAGTCGAGGTGGCCTGCGAGCGCATTACGCCGGAGCTTTTAGAAGAGCTTAAGAAGGCAGGGGAGGAGTTCCGGCGCCAGAAGGATACGGAGGATGTGACGGCGCTGGCGGCTGCGGATGTGCGGTTTCATGAAATTATCTACGAAGCGACGGACAATGCCAGGCTGATTCATATTTTAAACAATCTGCGGGAACAGATGTACCGCTACCGGCTGGAATATCTGAAGGACAAGAAGACTCACGAGCGGCTGGACAAAGAGCACTGGAGAATTTACGACGGTATCCGCAGGGGGGACAAGGAGGCTGTGGCCGCTGTAGTTTGCGAGCATATCGATAACCAGGAGCAGGCAATTTTAACAGACATCCGGGAACATCAGGCATAGATTAGGAAAAATATGGGAATCCTCTGGAAAACGCAAAAGGAGAATTGCCATGAAACGCTTGAAATTTCTGATTACAGCCCTTTCCCTTGCCCTCGGCTTTGCGGGGACCTGCGCCTTCGCCCCTTATGTTTACACACCGCGTCCCGTGCAGACTTTCTATACGGCCTGGTGGGGCGGTATTTATCCGGAATATGGGACGGCAGACGCCCTGGAACAGACGGAGGGGGAGATTCCAGAAGGGGAAGTAAGGGTAAAAATCCGGTTTAAATATCTGACATTTTTAAATAGATAAGCGGCAGGAACGCAGGGAGGAAAACTGCGGTACCGGAATGGAGAATTTTATGAGTGAACTGAGAGAAGCCCCCATCGGGGTTTTTGATTCGGGTGTGGGCGGCCTGACGGTGGCCCGGGAAATTATGCGCCAGATTCCCAAGGAACGGATTGTATATTTCGGGGATACGGCCCGGGTGCCCTACGGAACCAAATCCCGGGATACGGTAATCCGCTATTCCCGGCAGATTGTGCGGTTTCTAAAGACCCGGAACGTGAAGGCCATTGTGATCGCCTGCAATACGGCCAGCGCCTACGCTCTGGAGACTCTGCGGGCGGAGCTGGACCTTCCGATTATCGGCGTGGTGAAACCGGGAGCCAGGGTGGCGGCCCGGGCCAGCACCGGGGGCAACATCGGCGTGATCGGAACGGAAGCTACCGTGGGAAGCCATATTTACCGGGATTACATACAGAGCCTCCGGCCGGAGGCCCGGGTTTGTGAGAAAGCCTGCCCGCTCTTTGTTTCTCTGGTAGAGGAGGGGTGGCTGAAGGATCCGGTGACGGAAGCGGTGGCGCAGCGTTACCTCCAGGAGATGAAGGAGCGGCAGGTGGATACGCTGATCCTGGGCTGCACCCATTACCCCCTGATCCGCTCTACCGTGCGCAAAGTCATGGGGGAGAATGCGGTTTTGGTCAATCCGGCCTATGAGACGGCCATAGAGCTTCGGGAGCTTCTGAAGAGGGAAGAGATGGATAATCAGGGGCACAATAAGACGGAAGAAAATCCGTATGAGTTTTTTGTGAGCGATGCGGCAGAACGTTTCAAGGCTTTTGCCAATTCCATTCTTCCTTTTGATATTACCAGCACCAGACAGATCAACATAGAGGAGTACTAGACAGGGATGACAAAGCAGGTATTGATCACCATATCGGGGCTTCAGCTTATGGGCGGGGAAACCGGCAGGCCGGTGGAGGTAGTGACGGCGGGCGAGTATTACCAGAAGAACGGAAAGCACTATCTTTTCTATGAGGAGGCTGTGGAGGGGTCCCGGGAACACATTGAGAACCGTCTCAAGATTGGAGAGGGGAGCCTGGAGGTGACGAAAAAAGGTTTGATCCGCACCCATATGGTATTTGAGAAGGGCAGGAAAACCAAGACTTCCTATGAGACGCCATTCGGAGGCATTGAGATGGAATTCGCTACTTCAAAGGTTCTGCTGCAGGAGTCGGAGGAATCTATGGATCTCCAGGTCTGCTATTCTATGGAGATGGACAATGTGTTTCTGGCGGACTGCTCCATCCGGGTGAATGTGAAATCGAAGAATGCAAAGGATTTCCGGCTTCAGGAGACATAAAAAAGCCTTCCGGGAAGGAAAGCATTCCCGGAAGGCCTTGTCTGCACGTACATCTTATTTTTTGAACAGGCGTTTGAAAAATCCTTTTTTCTGGACCGGAGTTTCCAGCCCGCCTCTGGCACTTTTGATAGCGGAGATATAAATGCCGCTCACAACCACCTTGACTTCCCGCTTTACGGGAATAAGTTCAAATACCTTCTCGTCGCAGGCGAGAATCATCATCTTGGGGCCCACTTTGGCTTTGACGATGGGAAGTTTGTTCCAACGCAGGAATTTGGGTGTCTGATCAATCACCTGCTGGGGCAGGCCGGACTGGGAAATCTTCATCCGCTTTTTATCAATGACCAGCATGCTGACAGTCTGGGCGATGGCATCCATCTGTTCCTGCTGCAGGGCCTGTCTCCGCTGGGCTTTTCTTCCCACAATGATCAGGGCGATGAACGCAGCGATTAAGACGGCAAGAATCACTAACAGAATTATGGTAAGTTTTGACATAGATCCAGATCCTCCTAAGTACTTCACGTAGGACACATTATAACAGTTTTTCCGGTAAAGTGCAAGGAAAAGAAAAACCCCAAATGCAAGAGGAGAGCAGATATGCTGATTGCTTTACAGGTTCTTTGGAGCGGCCTCATCCAGATTTTAAGATTCTGGATGGACCATTTGCTTTTTATCAACATTATCCTGTCGGTTCTGATTGTTTTTTTTGAACGCCGGGAGCCGAAAACCGTCTGGACATGGCTGCTTCTCTTGTATTTTATTCCGGTTTTGGGAATTTTTCTCTATTTTATGGTGGGACATGACTTTCACCGGGAGCATATCTTCCGTACGAAGGAGATTGAGGACGCCATCTATTCTGCCATCAGCAAACAGGAGGAGACGATTATCCGGAAGGAATTTCAGCCTGCGGATCCCAGACTGCAGAAATTTTCGGATATGATGCTGATGAATCTGGAGGCGGCGGATGCCGTCTACAGCGCGGACAACCAGATTGAGATTTACACGGACGGAAAGGAAAAGTTTGCCGCTCTCTACGAGGAGATCCGCAAGGCGCAGTCTTATATTCATATTCAGTACTACATTATACGCAACGACGAGCTGTGGCAGCCCTTTGAGAAGCTTTTGATTGAGAAAGTGCAGCAGGGTGTGGAAGTGCGCCTGCTGTATGACAGCATGGGAAGCCGCACCATGAAAAAAAGGGACTGGAAGAGGCTGCGGAGCGCCGGCATCCAGGTGGGAGAGTTTTTTCCGGCTCTTTTCGGGCGGCTGCAGCTCCGCATGAATTACCGGAACCACAGGAAGATTGTGGTGATTGACGGCAGGACGGCTTTTGTGGGGGGCTTCAATATTGGAAGGGAGTACGTGGGACTGGATCCGAAATTCGGCTATTGGCGGGATACCCATTTACAAATCCGGGGATCTGCGGTGCTTTCCCTGCACATCCGGTTTATTCTGGACTGGAATTATGCCACCAAGCAGAATCTTTTTCTCACGGATCGGTATTTCCAGGGATATGAGGAGGAGGCCTGCGGTGAGGAAGCCGTGCAGATTATTACCAGCGGCCCGGACTCCAAATGGCAGAACATCCGCAACGTCTATCTAAAAATGATCAGCAAGGCACGGAAGAATATTTATATCCAGACGCCGTACTTTATCCCGGACGAGACGGTTATGAGCGCCATCCGCATTGCGGCCCTGTCCGGCGTGGATGTACGGGTGATGATTCCCTGCAAGCCGGATCATCCGTTCGTCTACTGGGCAACTTATTCCTATATCGGGGATCTTTTGGACGCCGGGGCTAAATGCTATACGTATGACAACGGTTTTCTCCATGCCAAAGGCATGGTGGTTGACGGGGTAGTGAGCTGCTACGGGACAGCCAATATGGATATCCGCAGCTTCAAATTGAATTTTGAGGTCAGCGCCGTGGTTTACAGCGTGGAGACGGCGGAGCGCCTGGAGGCTGTTTTCATGGAAGATTTGAAGTCGTGTACCAGGGTGACCCGGTATCTTTACGGCCGCCGTTCCTTTGTAGTGCGTTTTAAGGAACAATTCTCCAGATTGTTTTCTCCGCTGCTCTAAAGCTTGCCGGGGGAGGAGAAACGTGGTATTCTACTAGCATATAAAGAAAGCAAAGGGAAGAAATTTATGAAAAAGAAAAAATTGTGGATACTGGTTCTGGCGGGACTTTTTGTGCTGGCGGCAGCCTGCACAAAGAAAGAGACAGAACCGGAGGCTCCGGCAGAGGAAGCCCAGGAGACAGAAAGGGAATTTGCAAACAGCAGCGTGACAAAGCTTGGAACCTATAAGGGCATCCAGATTCACGTGGATTTGGAAGTGACAGAGGAAGAGGTCCAGGCGGAGATTGATTCCCTTCTGGCAATGAACCCGGATGCACGGCCCATTGAGGGAAAGACGGTGATTGAGGAAGGGGATACGGTTAACATTGACTTTGTGGGCCGTATGGACGGAGAGGAATTTCAGGGAGGAAGCTCCCAGGGAGAGGGATATAACCTGACCATCGGTTCCGGGTCCTTCATTCCGGGATTTGAGGATGGGCTGATTGGCAAGGAAACGGGGACCACCTGCGAACTGCCGCTGACCTTCCCGGAACCTTATAATCCCAATCCCGATATGTCCGGGGCAGAAGTGGTGTTTGAGGTGACGATTCACGATATCGTAGAGCTTGTGGATGCGGAGCTGACGGACGAGTTTGTCCAGAAGAATACGGAGTATGATTCCGTGGATGCCTACAAAGAGGCCGTGAGGACGGGGCTTGCCCAGTACAAGGAGAGCAACCGCCAGTCCGAGAAGGAATATCAGACCATCCAGGCTTTGATCGACAGCTCGGAATTTGACTGTGCAGAGGAGGATCTTAAGACTCTGCGGGATAGCATTGTAGAAGAGCAGGAAATGTATGCTTCCTACGCAGGGATGGAACTGTCGGAGTATCTGTCTGCCTACATGGGCATGACACAGGAAGAGTTTGACCGGCAGGTGGACGAGCTTGCCCGGTTCCAGCTAAAAAGCCGCCTGGTTATTGATGCAGTTACAGAAGCCGAGCAGATTGGTGTGACGGAAGAAGAGTATCAGGAGGGGCTTGATGGCCTGGCTGCCCAGTACGGAGCCGAGAACGGCGCCGCCTTCGAGGAGATGTACGGGCGTGAGATGATTGAAAACAATCTGGTGTACGACAAGACTATTGATTTTATAGTGGGGAGTGCGGTGGAGAGCTGATTACGGCTCTCCGCTGTCTGCATTTTCTTTCTGGATGTGGGTGTGAACCAGCTGCTTCACGGCATAGTCGTGCTGCAGGAAAGCAAAACCTGTATAGAGAATGTCTACAACGTTTAGCTGCGACAGACGTGAGGACATGGCCCCGTTTCGGAAGAGGGTTTCGTTGGCTGCAGTGTAGAGGCAGTAGTCGGCCAGTTTTGCAATGGAAGAGAGGGCATACCTTGTGACGGCGATGCAGGGAGTTCCGTTCTTTTTTAATATTTTCATACATTCTATCATTTCTTTTGTCTGTCCGCCGTAGGAGAAGATGATCGCAGCATCTTCGGAAGAGGAATTCTTGGCCTGCAGCAGCTGGGAATGCCAGTCTTCATTTACGATACACGGCTTATTCATTCTTAAAAATTTTAGATACGTGTCTTTGGCTACGCACAGGGAGGAGCCCATGCCGAACAGCAGGATGGTCCGGCAGGTGACAAGCAGTCCGGCGCATTGGGAAAGGGTGCCGGCATTTAATAGGTGCTGTGTGTCTTCTAGGGAGCGGATGTTGTTAAAGGTAACCTTTAAATCCGATTGCATGACATACGCGGATAACGCTTGAGGGCGATGCGTAGGCGTTTTCTGCCAGTTCCCGCACGGTAAGCGTACAAACTTTCTCCGGATTATTCTGTATATAGCGGGCAATATTTGCCTCTGTGCTGCTCATGGTGCTTTCTAATTCTCTCAATTTTAATAATGCACTTTTCATAAAAACCCTCCAAATGTTTTAAGAAATATGGTAAATAAGTCAATCCTGCGCTCCTTTGTGAAACATTGTACCACAATTCTGATTAAATGTTGACATGTTTATTTTAAAAAGATACATTGAAATCACAAGAAAGAAATACAGAAAGGAACGGCAAGGAGAGAGGGATTTGAAGCTTGAGAACATGTTAACGGAAACCCGCAATCCAAATACGATGAATTTGGACCGGATGACGCCTCTGGAGATTGTGAAGGCTATGAATGCGGAAGACAGAAAGGTGCCGGAGGCGGTGGAAAAAGTACTGCCGGAAATTGCGGAGCTGGTTTCGGCTGTAGAAGAGGCGTTTCACAGAGGCGGCAGGCTTTTCTACCTGGGAGCAGGGACAAGCGGCAGGCTGGGGGTGCTGGATGCTTCCGAATGTCCGCCTACATACGGTGTGCCTGCAGAGATGGTGGTGGGAATGATTGCAGGGGGAGACAGGGCCCTGCGCCATCCGGTGGAATGTACGGAAGACGATCCGGGCCAGGGGAAGAAGGATCTGGAGAAGCATCGCCTTACGGAAAAGGATATTGTAGTCGGCATCGCGGCGTCGGGGCGTACGCCCTACGTGATCGGAGGGCTGGAATATGCCAAAAGTATCGGCTGCCGCACGGCAGCGGTTTCCTGCAACCGGGGAAGCGATATCGGGCGCGCGGCGGAAATCGCCATTGAAGTGGAGACGGGGCCTGAGGTGCTGACTGGCTCTACAAGACTGAAAGCAGGCACGGCGCAGAAGATGGTTTTGAATATGATTACGACGGCCTCTATGGTGAGAATCGGGAAAGCCTATGAGAATCTGATGGTGGATGTGGTACAGAGCAACGAAAAGCTGTGCACCAGAGCGGAAAACATTGCTATGGAGGCAGGGGGAGTGACGCGGGAGGAAGCCCGGAAGGCCATCAACGAAGCAGGGGGAAGCGTAAAAACAGCGGTGACTATGATTCTTACCGGATGTGATGCACAGATGGCCGGAGAATTGCTGCATAGAACCAAAGGGCGCGTAAGAGAGGCCATTTTTCAAAAGCCATAGAAAACAAGGATGGGAGCGATTCTATGAGAGAGCTATTTCAAACATCGGTTTCCCCCATTTTATGGGGAGGGGCAACGGCCTCCGGCCAGTACGAAGGAGGATACAGGGAAGGAGGACGCGGAATGGATACCCAGGACTGCAGGCCTTATATGCCGCGGACTTCCAATGCCACCACGGCAACCCGTCTTTTGACCGGAGATGCAGTCCGGCGGGCAAAGGAGGATACCCGGGACGCCTGCTATCCGTTTCGGAAGGCAAGCGACGGCTATCATCATCTGGAGGAGGATATTGGGCTTCTGAAAGAACTGGGCCTTGATATTTACCGGATGTCCATAGGCTGGTCCCGGCTGTATCCAAGGGGAGACGAAGAAGAGCCTAACCTGGCGGGGATTGAATATTACACCCGCGTATTTCAGGCAGTGCGCAGTGCGGGAATACGGATTTTCCTGACTATGAACCACTATGCGGTGCCGCTTTATCTGGTAGAGCATTACAGGGGATGGACAAACAGGAAAACCATTGATTTCTATTTGAGGTTTGCAAAGACCGTGTTTGAGAACTGGGGAGATTTGATTGACTATTATCTTCCGTTTAACGAAATCAATGCCGGCTATTTTTCGCCGTACAACGGCGTAGGGCTTATAAGGGAAGGGGAGGAGCCCTATGATGAATCGCTGGTGTTTCAATCCCTCCACCATCAGTTTGTGGCAAGCGCCAAGGTGATTGAGATGGGCCGCAGAATGACAAACGGGAAATTCGGATGTATGACAGCCTGCTTTTGCTATTATCCGTATTCCTGCAGTCCCGGGGATAATCTGAAGACTGTAAGGGAGGAGCAGATCAACCAGTGGTTCTGCAGTGACGTGCTTGTAAGGGGACAATATCCCTCCTATATGAAACGCTTCTTTGAAGAGCGGCAGATTTCTTTTGCGGTTACGGAGGAAGACCGGATAGCCCTTAAGAAGCATACGGCGGATTTTGTAAGTTTTTCTTATTACCAGTCTTCCGTGGTTTCTGTGGAGGAAAAGGAAAAGACAGCCGGAAATCTCGTAACAGCTACAAAAAATCCGTATTTGAAAGCAAATGAGTGGGGATGGCAGATTGACGCCGTGGGCCTTCGCATTTCCTTAAATAAAGTATTTGACCGCTATGAAAAGCCGGTGTTTATAGCAGAAAACGGATACGGCAGCAGGGATGTTCTGGAGGAGGACGGAAAAATTCACGATGTTTACCGGATTGATTATCTGAAGGAGCATTTCAGACAGATCAAAGAAGCCCAGCGGGACGGGGTGGAGGTACTGGGATACGCCATGTGGGGAATTATTGACATTGTTTCTGCCGGAAGCTGTGAGATGGAGAAACGGTACGGCGTGATCTACGTGGATGCGGATAACTGCGGAAACGGCACCTACAGGCGCATTAAGAAAGACAGCTTTGAATGGTACAAAAATTTTGTGAAACATGAAAAAACCAGGAAGGGAGAAGAAGAATATGACAGATGAATTGGGGGCCGTCCTATTTGAAATTATCAATTACGGGGGAGATGCCAAGGGGCTGGCTTATGAAGCGATTGATGCGGCAGAAAACGGCGGTTTTGAAAAAGCGGAGGAGCTCCTGAAAGAGGCGGACAGGAGCCTGGCAAAGGCCCATGAGATCCAGACGGATTTGATTCGGAAAGAAGCCTCGGGAGAACACCAGGAAATCAATGTGATTTTTGTACATGCGCAGGATCATCTGATGAGTGCTATGGAAGTGAGGACATTGGCGGAAAACTTTATCCGTATATGCAGGCGGCTGCATCGGCTGGAAACGGACCGGAAGGAGGAAGGGCATGACGGAGAATAGGAAAAGGGCATTCCGTACCTGGGAAGTAAAAAACAGCGGCGGAAAGAAAACATATGGTACGGCCCTGGGGAGTACGGATTTTGACATTCCCATGTTCGGATATAAAAGCGCCCTGCTTATCTTAACGGTTATTTTCGGCATTCTCTTGAGCGTTCCGTGGATTTGCTTTGGAATGGGAACGGATTACCGGCCCGTTACCGTTATCTTAGGAGGCTTGGGAGCAGGGTTTTCCGCCAGTTACGCACAGTTCTTTCTGGAAAGTGAAAGAGGCTTGTGCGGCCGGTTTTGGGCGGTAGGGAGTCTGCTGTCGGTGTTTGCCGGAACCGTGATTCTGATTTTGGTGTATACCGGCTGGCTACTTTAGAAAATAGGAGGAGAAGTGATGAAGGTATTGCTTGTATGTTCCCAGGGAATGTCAAGTGCGATTGCGGCAAAGGCTTTGCAGGAGGCGGCGCAGAAAAAGGGGATAAATCTGGCCGTGGCCGAGTGCAGCACCCAGGCGTTTGCAGAAGAGATCAAAAACGGATATGCTGTGGGGATGGTAGTACCGCAGATCCGTCACCGCTACGAGGTGCTGAAGCAGCAGGCAGATGCTGCCGGGGTTCCCTGCATCTTAATTCAGCCCCAGGGCTATACGCCCCTTGGCGGCGCGAAACTGCTGGCCCAGGTTGAAAAAGAACTGGGAGAAATCGAATAGCATGAATGAACGAGAGGAGAAAAAATGTTAAGCAAACTGACGACTTTTATGGATGAGAAACTGTCAACGCCCATGGCAAAGCTGGCAGAGCAGCGCCACCTGCGGGCCATCCGCGACGGAATCATTGCCACGCTGCCCCTGATCATTGTGTCATCTATGTTTATGGTAATTGCATTCCTGCCGAATTCCATGCCCAAAGACTGGGGAATTGCACAGTTTCTGCTGGCGAATCAGGCAAAAATATTACTGCCCTACCGGGTGTCTATGTACATTATGACGCTATACGCCGTTTTTGGAATCGGCTATTCCCTGGCAGGCTCTTATGAATTGGATCCCCTTTCCGGCGGTATGTTTATCGGAATCCTGGCCTCTTTCTTTGCAGTGGAGGTTTACCGGTTTACCCAGAAGAGCGGATTTAAGATTTCCATGCCTCCCCAGGTGCCGTCCTCCGTTGCCAGATCTTTCGAAGCTTTAACGCCTACGGCAGTGGTTCTCGTAGCAGTTGCGGCTGTCACCATGTTTCTGGGGATTGATGTGCATACGATTGTGTCGAAAATGGTTTCTCCCCTGGTTTCGGCTACAGATACCCTGCCGTCCGTGCTGGTGATTATCTTTTTGGAGGTATTTTTCTGGTCCTTTGGCATTCACGGCGTGTCAATCGTAGGTTCTCTGGCGCGTCCGCTTTGGCTGGTACTGCTGGAGGGAAATACCAGTGCCTATGTGGCGGGAGAGACGGTGATTCATACGGCAGCAGAGCCGTTTTACCAGTGGTTTGTGCGGATCGGAGGCTGCGGCGCCACCATTGGACTGGCAATATTGTTTGCTTTTTTTGCCAAATCTGCTTACGGAAAAGCACTTGGAAAAACATCCATCATACCGGCTGTTTTTAACATCAATGAACCTATGATTTTCGGGGCGCCCATTGTTATGAACCCTATGCTGGTGATTCCTTTTATTGTAACGCCCCTTGTGACGGGTACGATTGCGTGGATTGTGACACAGCTGGGCTGGGTAAATCATGTAGTGGCCAGCGCTCCCTGGACGCTTCCGGGACCTATCGGAGCGTTCCTGGCATGCGGCAGCGACTGGAGAGCCGCGGTTCTCAATCTTGTATTAATTGCGTTATCGGTTGTTATTTATTATCCGTTCTTTAAGATGTATGATAGCAGCTTAAAAGCGGAAGAACAGGAAGAGGGCTAGGAAAAGGAGCGCTGCAGGGTGGAATATTTTATCGGGATTGACGGCGGAGGAACAAAAACGGAGTTTGTCTGCTATGATAAGAAAGAAGAGCGGATTGGCGGCACGGTCCTTCCCACCGTTCATTTTATGCAGGCCGGCGAAGAGGAGGCCGCGGCCGTTTTGAGAAAGGGGATACGCAGGGTATTGCCGGAAACTGCCAGACCGGAGGAAGTTTGTGTATGTGCAGGTCTTGCAGGTTACGGGAAAAGTCCTGAAATCCGCCGGCGTATGGAAGGGATTTGCGCCCGAAGCTTTGAGGGCATGCGGTACTGTATGCAGAATGACGGCGAGATCGCCCTGCAGGGAGCGCTGGAAGGCGGGGACGGCATTTTACTGATTGCAGGAACCGGCTCCATAGGGCTGGCTAAAAAGCAAAAGGAGATTAAACGCTGCGGAGGCTGGGGCTATCGCTTGGGCGATGAGGGAAGCGCATACTGGATGGGAAAGAAGCTGCTGGAAGCTTTCTGCAGGCAGAATGACGGCAGGGCTCCGGAAACGGAATTGAATGAGAGGGTGAAAGCGTCTCTGGGACTTGCAGATGCGTATGAGATGATTTCTTATATAAATGAGCATCATAACCGCTGTGAGGTCGCGGCGCTGGCTGTGATTGTGCATGAACTGGCCGGGAAAGGGGAGGAGACTGCCCTTGACATCTATGAGGAAGCAGCAAAGCATCTTGCGG
>ERZ777305.2773-NODE-2773-length-13763-cov-2.690400_pt1 | contig 13763 bp, 13 predicted proteins | sample MGYA00374965_ERZ777305 | MGnify/ENA primary metagenome ERZ777305 (study PRJEB29328, sample SAMD00013331) | mouse gut metagenome | study: EMG produced TPA metagenomics assembly of the Metagenome analysis of fecal microbiota from mouse which was promoted... | reverse complement strand
TTGGCTTATTCATCATAATATATATAAAATTCTTCTTTTTGGGCATATAAATTCTCTCGCCGTCTATGGTTATGAGATCGCTGAATCCACATTTATCCCCTAATTTTACGGGATGACCGTTAAGCTTTACTCTGCCCTTTGAAATAAGTTCTTCAGCTTTTCTGCGCGAACAGAATCCGCTGTCTGCTATCATTTTCTGTATCCTTATTTTTTCCAAAAATTATCATCTCCCTATTTTCGACTGCTGTTATAATATTCAGCGTCCTCCGCCGCATATAAAGGTACGCGGCGCAATTCTCTGTCATTTCGGCATATCAGCAATTCGCCCACTTTCTCTCCGGCTCTGACGGGAGCGTAAACGAACGGCGGAATTGCCAGTTTATATTCAAAATCATCTGCGTCGCACTCATAAACCGTCAGTTCGAAAGGCTCGTATCCGACCGAAAGGAATTCCGATTTCGCGCCTGCAATATCGGCAGTAAATTCGATCGGCAGTTCAGGGGAAATGCGCTTAGTCATCTCGAAACAGCGATCGTAAAGATCCATATGATCGTTCCAGTCGTTTCGGTCGTTGAGAGTAACGCAGATCAAATTTTTCCCGTCGCGGCTGCAAGCTGAAACAAGACATCTTCCGGCTTCGTCGGTAAATCCTGTTTTTACGCCGTACGTACCGCTGTAAAGCGTAAGCAGCTTATTGGTATTTTTCAGCCACCGCGTATAGGGAGGATTTCCGTATTCCAGCTTCATAGTCTCGCTGGAACATATTTCCCTGAACGTCTCGTTTTTCAGCGCCTCCATGGCAAGTATCGCCATATCATAAGCCGACGAACCGTGACCTTCGCCCTCAAGCCCCGACGGAGTTACGAAATATGTTTTTGACAGACCCATTTCCTGAGCACGATCGTTCATCATTTCCGCAAAAGCTTCTATGCTTCCTGCAATCTTTACCGCCGCCGCATTAGCGGCGTCGTTGCCCGAAGGGAGCAGCATACCGCAGCACAAAGCATACTTTGTTACGGTATCGCCCTCCTGCAATCCCATGGAAGAGCCTTCCACGCGAATGGCGTCGCTGTCCACAACAAAAGGTTCATAAAGGTCGCCGCTTTCAATGCAAAGCAGCGTACTCATAATTTTAGTAGTACTTGCCATGGGTAGTTTTTCATCGCTGTTCTGGGAAAAAACCACTTCTCCCGTATCGGCGGAAATAACAACGGCAGCCTTTGCGGAAACCGAAAACTCATCAACGGCTGAGACATTTGGAATTTTAAGCGGCGCAATGAGAAGCGCGGCAGCAATAATTACAGCTATTTTTTTCATACACATACCTCCGCAGAATATCCTGCTGAATAATATGCTGAATACAGCCGCAATATTACATTTTGTCCGTCAGCCGCTTATCTCAGCTTCGCCTATCTGATCTGTTTTTTCCGCCTTTTTCTTGGCGATTATCTTCTGGATCTTCTCAACAATAGCAGGAATGGAATTGACCGCGCTTGCAACCGGATCGTTCGGAGTTTCCATAGTTACCATTCTCGCGCTGCCGTCTGTACCTATAACGAGGAATCCCTCGGGCTTTATGGTAATTCCCGCGCCTGTTCCGCCTGCAAAAAGCTCCTTGTCATATTTTGACGGAAGATCGGAGCCGCCGGAAGCGAATCCATAAGATACGCGCGATATCGGGATTATCGTCGAGCCGTCCGCTCCTGTTATAGGGTCGCCTATAATAGAATTGACATCCGCCATTTCCTTGATCTTTTCCATTGAAATACCAAGCATTTCATTTATAGTTGGCTTCTTATTATCCATAAAATTACCTCACTTCTGCCTTTCGGCGGACTTTCTCAGCTTTCTTACCTGAATCAGATTCGGAAGAAAGAACTTGATAATATATGTTATCAGGAACCATATTCCTGCTATAACCGGCGTCATTAACGCAAAGCTGATTTTCGCCGACATATCCCAGCGGCTTTCATTCTGCCCGAATCCGGGATTTATATCAACTGTTTTCAGCTTAACGCTGAAAAGCGTACTCATAACGGCAAGAATGCTGTAAACTCCGGTACACAAATAAGCATAATTCAAAGCGCAGTTATAGGCGTCCGCGTCAGCATTAACAAAGTCGATATACAGTCGTTTTATCCTGATTCCTTTGAAAATTTTCAGCATAGGGCGTAAACCTGCACGAAAAACGTCCGCTACATATTCCAGTGTTTCAAGGGGATTTTCGATAATTTTTCTTGCTGTTTTTTTAGCAAACTTAACTATCCTCTTCTCTTTTTTCTCTTCATCTCCGCTTTTTTCATCCGTTTCATTTTCATCTTCGGAAACTTCGGATTTGAAAGATTCGCGTTCAGTCTTTTCATCGCAGATTTCAGATTCAGTCATATCGGGAATTTCTTCTTCCTTTTCGGAAAAATTTTTACCGCTGTCATCCTCGTCGAACTGAATATCGTCAATGTCAATATCATCGCCAAAAAAATCCTCGTCGTCTTTTTTCGAAGTCTTCTTTTTTTCTAACCGCTTTTTAATAAGCTTTATTATCCATGCAGCTATGCCCTTGCCGTCGGAATCATAGACGGGCAGCAGCCAGCATTTTATTTTAAATGTCAGATCATTGCCGATATAAGCGAACTGCACCGATACAGGAAGAAGCAGAAAAATAAGTATCACTGCTAAAACGGCAAGAATCAAGCCAAGCAAAATATATAAAATTATCATTCCCACCGCTCCTTATTAATAAATTTATAAGTGTATATTCCGGACTATTGCAAATTTCAATTATAATGCTGAATAGAAAATTCGTCTGTCAAGGCGGAGGAGGGATAACGCAGACAGGCGGATTTTATATCAGCAGGATAAGTGGAATTTGCAACAGGCTGAAGTATATCAGCTATCGGGACAGTTACTCAAATTCAAGCTGTTCGTCCTGCTTGTACGATGAAAGAGAGGGCAATTCCGCAATGGAAGTCAGCCCGAAGCTTCGCAGAAAAACAGACGTTGTACGATAAACAAGCGGTTTTCCCGGAATATCGAGCCTGCCAGCTTCTTCAATAAGCCCCTTTTCCACAAGATTATTTACCACGGAAGAACTGTCAACGCCCCTGACGTTTTCAACAAATCCCTTTGAAACAGGCTGATTATAGGCGATTATAGTCAAAACCTCCATAGCGGCATTAGAAAGAGGCGTATTTTTCTTCGTTTCGAGCGCTTCACGAATCTGCGGCGCATAAATTTCTCGGGTACACATCTGATAACTGCTGTCAAGTTTTTTTATGCAAATGCCGCTTTCCTGATCGTCGTACCGCTCGTTCAGCAGTCTGATCATAGACGGCAGCGAACCGACGTCAACATTTGCCGACTGAGAAAGCCTGAAAATTTCCACAGGTTCTCCGCTTGCAAAAAGAATAGCTTCTATTGTTCCAAGTTTCTTTCGGATCTCCACTTTTTGCGTCCCCCTTTAAAGAAAACTATCGTATTATCGTCGCTTATGGTTATCCTGCCAAATCTTGTAAGTTCCAGAACGGCAAGAAAAGTTGCCACACGCGCCGAACGATCGGTAACGCCTTCGTACAGCTTGTCCATGTAAACTTCGCCGCTTGAATACAATTCACGGAGAATATGAACTACTTTTGTAAGCACAGGCACTATTTTTCTTTTTACAACGGCGTTTATCTTATTTTCAATATGCGATCTTCCCGATTCTGATTTAACCTTTTTCATTCCGGCAGCATGATAAACATCAACAAGAATCTGCGGATCGTGAACGAGCGTATATGTCATATCCGCTTTGATCTTCATCGGACGGCGCACGAAAATTTCCGAACCGACGCTCCGCTCGCTCAGTTCTTTCGCCGCGATCTTGCAAAGCGAAAGTTCGATAAGAGCGCCTTCCAGTTCCTTTTTTAGCTGCTCAGCCTCTTCGGGTTTCGGAAGAAGAGCCGCCGTTTTAATGTAGATGAGCCGCGCCGCCATTTCGAGGAATTCCCCTGCCAGTTCAAGATCCTGCCTATGCGCTTCGTCAATAAACGCCATGTACTGCTCCAGAAGCTTTGATATCTCAATATCATAAATGTTCAGCTTGTGTTTCGTTATAAGATTAAGCAGAACATCGAGAGGTCCTTCAAAGACGTCAAGCTTGTATGTCAGTATTTCCATATCAGCCGAAAACGTGAGGTATCCACGATACGGTAAGTCTCAGCAGCGAATCAACGATGCCTATCAGCCAGCCCAGAGGATCGATCAATCCGTCAGTCACATCGCCGATAAAGAAAAGGCCCAGCAGAATGAACATGGAAACTTGATTTATCATTCGGTAGTTTTTGAAATACCAGCGGTTGAACTTAGTTCCCGCGAACTGCTGAAGAATATAAAATCCGTCCATGGGAGGCAGCGGAAGAATATTTATTACGCCAAGGCAAACATTAATATTAGCAAAAAGCTGAAGCAAAAGCATTAGACAAGCAGCGGGAGAAACTATAGCATAATAGGAAAAATCTACCCATGAATTTGCAATCTCTCCGGAACAGAGCATTAAATAGAATACAGCGTAGCTTATTATCGCCGAGAGAAAGTGTGTGACAGGACCTGTAAGGGATACCATTATTACGCCCAATTTGTAATTTTTCATTCTTGTCGGAGAAATGGGCATGGGTTTTGACCAACCGAATCCGCATACCATGATAGCAAGCGAACCAAGCAGATCGAGATGAGCCATAGGATTCAGCGTTATTCTGCCCTGACGTTCAGCGGAATCGTCCCCCATCCATTTTGCAACCAGTCCGCGTGCGGAATTAGTCAGAGGAAGAACGAGCAGCAGCATCAAAGCGCGCGACAATAATCTCATAAATAATGTTAACATAAGCACCTCATAATAATAAAAAGCTATATAGATATTATTATACTACATAATTGACTTTTTTTCAAGCCCTAAACGCAAATTTAACGCTAAATAAAAAAATTTTCATTTTTTTTCAAAAAACACTTGCATTTTTCTTCAATATGTGATACAATGTTAATGTTGCTTATTTCGGTATGTGTCGGGATAAAGTTCCGAGTGCTTGCCGAATGCTATAGATTTAGGTAAGGAGGTGCAGCCTGATGGCTAAATGTGATATCTGCGGAAAGGGAGTTACTTTCGGTATTAAGGTTTCCCACTCTCACAGACGTACAAACAGAACATGGAAGCCTAATGTTAAGCGTGTTAAGGCTATCGTCAAGGGTACTCCTTGTCATATCTACGCTTGCTCAAGATGCCTGCGTTCTGGTAAGGTTGAGAGAGCATAATTACATTATGAAATATAGAGCGTTCCGTTGGGAGCGCTCTTTATTTATGTTAAGTCAGCACATAAGTTTGCTTGCAGAATTTAGTGTAAAAAAATATATACTGCGATCAGAACAGATTCAAAAATGATCCCAATTACACACATTATTATTGCTATAATGAAGTCACTAAATGCAACTATAATATTATCAGGATCATTACGGTCTACATTTATTTTTATTTTGTTGCCAATCTTTAAATTTTTTATACTGAAAAAACTGTGCAATTCTTTGACATGAGTATTATTACTTTCATCTTCGTATTCAATAAGATAACATATATAACTGCCTCTGCCGGCTTGTATGAATTTAGTAGATCGAATAAAAGCAGATGTACAATAAAAATTATTTTTATTTGTTATCCAGTTGATCATAAGTTTTACAACCCTATTAAAGCACAAATAAGCAGTGCAGATTATTAAAACAAGCAGAGCAAGTTCAGGGGGGATCATATTCACTTTATAATCTTCTAATATACGATAAACAATTGCAAGTATAAAAAGTAATACACTAACAATTATCTCGTCTTTACCTAATTTGTTATACAAAAACTCCCCCCTTAAAAATTATTTATTCTAACAAAAAATCATATCACGCCCATAACAATATTTCAATAAAAACACCACAGTACTTCGAGTATAAAGAAATACTGTGGCGTTTTTGTTATTTCACATGATTTTCAAGATCTGCTATCTTTTGAGCCTTTACCGCATCGGCAACAAGCTTTGCAACTGCATTCGCACCCGTCTCGCAGAAATGCGTACCGTCGGTCGAGCCTTCCACAACGCCCATAAGATGATATTTAAGAGCTGCGTCGTAGCCGATAGAGTTGTAATGGTTGACCATAAGCGTGTTAAGATCAATGCATGGAACGCTGTATTTCGCTGAAAGCTGTTTGCAGGCGTCGCAGTAATTCGAATAGCTGTTGACGAATTTGCCGCCCGAATACGCTTTCATGCCGATTACCGTCGTAACAAGTATCGGAGTTGCGCCCTTAGCCTGCGCGGACTTGATAAATTCCGTCATATACCATTCATACGAACCCGCCGCAGGAGAATTTACATTACCGCAGGTAGGCGCATATCTGTCCGCATTGGACTTGCCCGAATCGTTAATAGCAAACTGTATCATAACATAATCGCCCTCTTTGAGATTGTCAACGATAGACTGCCATCTTCCCTCGTCGTAGAATTTCTTCGTGGAACGTCCTGCGATAGAATTATTCACAACAGTCACATTTCCGTCGAAATAATCGGCAAGATAATATCCCCAGCCCTGCTGCGGAGCATAAGAAGCGCGGTAGCTCTGAACCGTGGAATCGCCTGCAATATAAACGGTCGGTTTATCGCTTACATCAGGGGTTTTATCGTCATTCGGATCGTAAGTCTCGGCATAGGGTTCATCCGTAAGCGTAAGCGTGATATAATCAAGATTCGGTCCGCCGTTTTCAGTTGCGGAGACAAACTGAATACTATTCAAGCCCGATTTCAGCGGAAGAACTATTCCGAATTCCGTCCATTCAGTCCATGCGCCCGTACCCGTAAACGACTGCATCCAGTAATTTTCTTTATCGCCGTTGACGTAAACTTTCATCTTTCTGTCAGAATCCGTACCGTTTGCAAATCTTATATGAGTCATATAATTTCCTGTTTCAGAAACTTCGACTGCAAAAGTAATATTGCTGTCAACGACGTTATCGAGATTAACATAGCCGATATTCGCGCCTGCGGAATTAGCCTCTGTTTTCGTGAAGCCTGCGTTGACTGTTTCTGTCGCTCCTTTTTCCCAAGCCTGATCTACCGCGAAATAACGTGGATCTTTCGTTGTAACTACAGGAGCGGCGGTAGTATCGGGAATTACAGGAGGCTGATAAACGGGAAGTTCAACGATGCCCGCGTCGTATTGCTGGAGGAAAAGCGCATCCTGAGCCGTAACTCCGTCGTTTCCGCCGCAAACATCAGCGTTTATCATGCCGATCTCGGTAAGCCCGTATTCGTCCTTATTCGTAAGATACTGGAGAATAAGCGTAGCGTCGGCTATCTCAACCTTGCCGTCGCAGTTTGCGTCGCCAAGGAGTATTCCTTCGGGAACAGATGAAGTCGTTGTAGTTTCAACAGGCTTTTCTGTTTCAACAGGTTTTGTCACAGTAGTTACAGACAGTTCAGTTTTGACAGGGGCGATCTCCGCCTTTTCGATGAACCAATCCTGACAATTAACGCCGTTTATCTCCCACTGCTGAACATTCGCGCCGAAATCTTTCGAAGCGTTGATAACTTCGACAGCCGATTTATCATTAGAAATTCTCGTGCGTATCTTATATGAACCGTCGCCGTTTTTCGTGAGTTTAAACTGCTGATTAGGATTGCCGTTGAAATTATACAGACCGATATTCTGTCCGTTCAGCGCCTTATTTCCGGCAACGTCGAGAACTATCGAATCGCTTAGCGCGGAGTAGATATAATAATATCCGTCGCCGGCAGATTTGAATTTCCAGACATTGTGAGCGGCAGGTTCGGTCGATCCCCACTGCTGAACATTCGCGCCGCTTTCACTCTTGGCGTCCGCGACCTCCATGTACAGACCGCTGTTCACATTCTGGAACGTATACATTACTTTTTCGTCCATTATTTCGGCGGTTATTTCGCCTGCATTATCAAAATCGTAAAGCTGCGACATAAGCTCCGCAAGCTTCATCGAGCCGAGCTTGCTTTGGTGAAGATCGTCGTTCGAACCGTTTGCCTGAATCGCGTAATAGTCAGCCATTTTTTCATATCCGACTGAAACGCCGAAGTCCTGCCACGGATTGAAAAGATCTATAACCGTAACGTTCTGCTCGCTTCCGATAGTATCAAGCTGACCGCCGAACCAGCGACCGCTGAGGAGAGGATTTCTTGTAAGATCGCCGCGTCTGCCCTGCTGTTTCACAAGAACGACCGTCATTCCCTTTGCTTTCGCCTTTTTGACCATATCGTTGACCGTATTATAATATTCCTCGGCATTTGAATAATTCGTATCGTTGATGCCTATAGAAATTACATAAACGTCGCCTTCTTTGCCATAATATTCTATGGGAGCAAATTGACCGGCATCGACAAATCCCTTTGCATATTGACCGCTTGCCGCCATATTGCGTATTTCCCAGCGATTTTTGTCCACGTATTCGCCGAGAAACTGTCCCCAGCCGTGCTGAGAAGTATCGGCAACATTGTAGTAATTCGCAACTGTGGAATCGCCGCAAAGCCAGATAGCAGGCTTCATTTCGCCCGTCGTATTAAGCTGCTTTATTTCGACCGCCGAAATGGAAAACGGCGTATTAGCTCTTCCGGCGACCGCCTGCAAATTCAGCTGTCCGTCCGTTACGGGTATCTGAATAGTTTCTACGGCATTATTTCCCGTCAGATTTATCATTTGCAGCATACCTTCCATTTTTATGGTAGTACGCGAGCAGTTTCCTGTAATTACCTTAACTTCGTACAGACCTTTCGGAAGATCGACGTTGAACGTATTGTCTGCATTCTCCGATTTAAACTGCACGGCGTCGCTAAGCGCTCCGCTTCCGCCTGCCGCGACATTTGCAACGTTGGCTGTCTGCGCGAATCCATAGCCTTTTGCGGAGCTGTACCCGTCGGCAGCCGATACGCTCGTATATCCGTTTTCCGCATTTGCACCAAAATCGAATTTCCAGTTTGCAGCCGCCGCTTCTGCCGTTAGATCGTTTTTTGCCGATATATGACCAATTCCCGCGGCTGCTGAAACGCACATCATCAAAGATGTCAATCCGCCTAAAAACTTTTTGAATTTCATAATCCATTCCCCTTCATTATTGGAAGTTTTTATCAATTATATCATATTTTCTTCACAAAGTCAACGCCGGATATATATACTTTTCGCTCTTTTTTATGACATTTTCGCCCATACCGTCAGGGCATTATAAACTTTTGCATTCTAAAAATTCAAATAAGCTGCATTATTCTGCACATCATTAGACATCTTCGGGGATTAGTATTAGAACCTGTTCTCATAGGATTTATGCTCGAAAACCCGTACACAATTTCTATGCGGACAGGTTCTAAGTTTCCGAGGAGTTCTGTTACCAAGGACGAATGGTAACAGCCTGACATCCAAGCTCTTCATAACGCCGCTGAGCTTTATCGCGGTTATACGCGACCGCAGCGCCGCGCTGCGGATCGTTGAAGTAAAAATTCTCGTCGTCATATCCAACAAGCAGCAGGCAATGTTCATTCGACAGCCATGTAAATTCCTCTCCGCTGTCCCCTATTATCCACGAATTCTTCGGATTTCTTTCAGACGCTTTCATATTTATAGTCGCCCAGATCAGTACAGGCTCGCCGAAATCTATATATTCAAGGCAAATATCGTTCAGAGATATCCCGGAAAGATCGGCAACATCAAAACAATTCTCCGAAAGATAGAGCGTAAGCGCATTTATGATCGCCCCGCTGTAACAGCCAAATCCGTCCGTGCGTCTCGGATCGCCGATAAACGCTTTATGGGGGTCGGCGCAGTATATCGTCCCGTCGTCAGCTTTTTCAAGGGGAACAAGTTCTATATAATTCTTGTCCGCAAGTTCGATAGTTGTAACGTCAAATCCGTAATATTTCAAAAGCATGGATGTACTGACAAGTTCGCAGCCCGTTGGATATGAATACTGTGATATGTAAGGCGCTTCTATAAGCGTTATGCATTTTGATCCGGTTTCTAAATATTCTTCAACATTAATATTTACCGATTCCGTAACGACATATTCAGTCACTGCCGCTTTTTCGGTTCCTTCCGAATTTTCGGGCAAAAATTCAGTCGTAATTTCCGTTGTCGGTTTTATCGTTACATCCGGGACTGTGCTTTTGGATCTTTCATCTTTATTTTCTGCTGCTGTCGAATTTTCACTGATACTCGAAAGCGAATTTTCTGCGAATACATCTTCGAATTCATCAGACGAGTACTGTCCATCAGATTCAGAAACATTACCCATACCGAGATAATTATAATTGTCGCTTCTGTCAGATTCCGCGCAGGCAGGAAGCATTGCCGCCGCGATCATAGCTGCTGTCATAATAATTCTGTTCTTTTTCATAATTCTCTCCACTTGCAAATTTTTTGCAAAAATTCTGTTTTTCATTTGACATCTATCGATATTTTTGATAAAATTATCATAGCGTTTGTATACAATTCCTTAATAATTATATTATCAACGCTTTTCGACAAAATGTCAATACTTTTTGCAAAAAATTTGCAAAATTCATTTTTTTACCTGTTCAGACAGGGAAAGGAGAATAAGACTTGATAAAAGTTTTAATCATTGAAGACGATGAAAATATTGCAAAAATGATAAAAGCAACCCTTGAAATGGTCAACTATAGTGGATTCTGCTGCTATGACGGTATTTCCGGCGCAGAAGAAGCGCTTCGCGGCGGATACGACGCGATACTGCTCGATATCAAAGACTGCGGCACGCCTGTCATTTTCCTGACAGCCATGCAGGACGTTGCCGACAAAGTCAAGGGGCTGCGCCTTGGAGCGGAAGACTACATCGTAAAACCGTTCGAGGCGCTGGAGCTGCTCGCGCGTATTGACGTTGTACTGCGGCGTTCAAATAAAACTCAGCATATGCTGTCTTACGAATCTATTGAAGTTGACGTTGACAGGCATATTATTACAAAAAACGGCGAGCCTGTTCAGCTCACCCCAAAAGAATTTGACGTTGTCGTATATTTTCTACAGCATCTGGATATTGTTGTCTCCCGTGAGAATCTTCTCTCCAATGTTTGGGGGTACGAATACGAAGGCGAAAGCCGCACTGTAGATATTCATGTTCAGCAAGTCCGCCGCAAGCTGGAACTAAAAGATAAACTTATAACTATACCAAAACTTGGTTATCGCCTTGAAAGTCCCGAAAGATGAAACTCTGGCAGAAAATTTTTCTTAGTTCGCTGACGCTGATCATCGCCGTGGTAAATGTAATTTCTATCACGCTGCTAAACAACAGTCATCAGCTTCTCATGGAACGCGAACGCTCCCACTCTGTAAATGAGCATGAATATTTTACAGCTGCATTTATCAATGCCCTGACTTACGAAAAACTTGCCGAGGAAGCCTTGATCCTTACCACTGACGAAATCTCGCAGATCGCAGAAAATATGGTAAATTCCGAGAACCGCGCAGGCGGCATAGCGATCTACAGCGATTCGGAAACGGCGATCACAAAAAACATTTCTTATATGCTAAACAAAAATATTACAGAAAAATTTATTAGCAGCATAGATAAAAGCGGGGATAATTATTCTGTATCGGTATTTGACGACGACGATAAAAAAATAATGGTTATCGGCTCTGCCGTAGATATCGAAACATCCTGCTATTTCATCATAACCGCAACTGATATTTCCGAAATTTACGCCGTAAAAGAGCAGCAAGCTGATTTCGTACGCAAGGTCAGCATCGGTTCTTCTGCCGTTATATCGCTTATCCTCCTTATTATGGTCATCGTTCTGCTTCGTCCGCTGAGCCGTCTTAATATCTATGCGAAAGCCATAGCAGAAGGAAAATATAATCTGCGAATCCGAAAAAAAGGCAGCCCCGAATTCAAGAAACTGGCTGAAAATATGAATAAAATGGCTGATTCCGTACAGCTAAACGCAATGCGACTTGAGAACATCGCCGAAGCAAGACAGACTTTTATTGCAAATCTTGCTCATGAAATGAAAACTCCGCTTACTTCAATATTGGGCTTCGCCGATCTTCTGCGAATTAAAAAGAATGTTTCAGACAGCGACCGAATAGAATATGCGGGAGTTATAGTCGAGGAAACAAAACGCCTGCGTTCTCTTTCGGGAAAACTTATGGAACTGGTAGCTCTCGGCGGCACGGAAATTGAAAAAACCGAAGTAAATCTGCCGAAAATAATTAAAGAAACCGAAACGGCTCTTGCTCCGCTGCTTGCCAAAAATTCCGTAGAACTGTCCTGCGTCTCCGAAAATATCGTAATATCTGCCGATGAGGAACTTTTCAAATCCCTTCTCTATAACATAATCGAAAATGCGGTAAAAGCTTCCCCGAAAGGCGGTCAGATAAAGCTTTATGCCGCAATAGACGGTGAAAATACAGTGATCTCCATTACCGACGATGGAATAGGAATGACCGACGAGCAGATAAAAAGAGTTTTCGAGCCGTTTTATATGGCTGACAAATCAAGAAGCAGAAAAGCGGGCGGCGCAGGTCTTGGACTTTCGCTTTGCGCGGAAATTGCAAAACTTCATGGCGCTTTCATCGATATAAAAAGCGAACCCAATAAAGGCACGTCCGTATTAATCATTATTTCGGCGGAGGCGAAAAAATGAAACAAAATGCAGTATTCGCTGTTCTGACAGCTATTGTTTTGGCGCTTGGGTTTTATTCAATGGATATAGTCGAAAAATTTTACGATAAGCCCTGCGATACTTCAATAACCAATATCAGCCGCAGCGAAAATAAAGCCGTTTATATTTCGGCTATCGACAAGACGATCGCTCCAATGAAGATGATCGTTCCCTATCCTGATAATGAGATCCCCGAAAAAAACGATGAAGCGCGTTCCATTGCAACAGCTATGATCAAAGCAATGTCCCGTTACGATAACAGAATAACTATTGAATGGGGAATCCAGCAGCAGCTTTTCAATAGCTGGAAATTCAGCAAAAACGGTTATATATATCTTGATAAATGGCAATATATCGCCGCTAATCAAACCGAGCGGTTTTTGGACTGCATTGTAGATATGGAAGATTACAGCATTGCCTATATCAGATTTTACAACGACGACGATCGAACTCCGAATTCAAGCGCAATGTACAGCGGGCTTGAAAAATTGTCGGTTGAAGCTGAAGAATTTTATCCGCATCTGAATGATTTATTAAATAAATTTCACGGTCAATTGCCTGAATATGCTGAAATGGAAATCGATGAAACGCTTCCGTTTCAAAAAATTTTCGAGATCGAAGCCTGCTCTCCGTGGGAGCATAATTCCATGCTTCTGAAATATATCGAACGTTATAACGATATGAAAGACGCGGTAAGCTGCGTCACCAATTCATCCACGGCTTCATTCTGGCTGTCGCCCATTGCTCTTGAATATCTTATAATAGATCACAAGGCTTTTATGTATTATCAGGATATTACATCCGATACAAGAGCGATGACAACGCAGAATGTTCTGAACCGATTTGCAAATGATTCCTCTTATAAATGGACAAAACCGTCTTATTCGGCGTCCGGAGGAAGAATTTACCAGACCATACCTATAAACGATGACGAACTGACTGTTATCTACAGCGTTAAAGAAGACCTTATCGAGGGTTATTACTATAATAATAATTACAGCAATTAACTTTATATAAAGAAGAGTTCGCTGATAAAAATTTCTCATAGCTGCGTTGTCGTCGTCACCG
>ERZ777305.2772-NODE-2772-length-13763-cov-4.384228_pt1 | contig 13763 bp, 17 predicted proteins | sample MGYA00374965_ERZ777305 | MGnify/ENA primary metagenome ERZ777305 (study PRJEB29328, sample SAMD00013331) | mouse gut metagenome | study: EMG produced TPA metagenomics assembly of the Metagenome analysis of fecal microbiota from mouse which was promoted... | reverse complement strand
TGTGAATAATACTTAATTTACTCTTTTGTTGCACTTGACTTTTTAATTTAGAATTTATATAGCCGTTTTCAATTTACAATTTATACCTTACATGATATAATCATTTTACGTTAGGGAAGTGATATTATGAATTTACCAGATATGAATGAAGCAAAAAAAAGACATCGAGAAAATGTCGAATATATATACACAGATGTGGTAAAGAATAATAAGTATAAAGACAAGAAGTATTTTATTAAGACGTATGGCTGCCAGATGAATGTTCACGATTCTGAGGAGATTTCTGGACTTTTAGAAAATTTAGGATATACAAGAGTAGAAAGTGAATTAGATGCAGACTTAATTATCTTAAATACTTGTGCAATAAGGGAAAATGCTCACGACAAAGTCTTTGGTTTTTTAGGTAGATGCAAGCATCTTAAAAAAGATAAAAAAGATATAAAAATAGTTTTATGTGGCTGCATGGCCCAAGAGAAAAGTGTCGTCGATGAGATATTGAGTAAGCATAAATATATTGATCTCGTATTGGGAACACATAATATTCATGAACTTCCTAATTATTTAACTAATTTACAGGATGGACTTAATATTGAAGTAAAGAGTAATGAAGGAAATGTCTATGAAATAGGTGAAAATTACCATAGAGATTCAAAATACACGGCTTGGATTAACATCATGTATGGATGTGATAAATTCTGCACTTATTGTATAGTACCATATACAAGGGGAAAAGAGAGAAGTAGAAGAAGTAAAGATATTATTAAAGAAGTAATGTGCTTAAAAGAAAAGGGCTATAAAGAAGTAACGCTTTTAGGACAGAATGTCAATGCTTATGGAACTGATAATGAAGAAGAAATGTCTTTTGCGGAACTCCTAGAAAATGTTGCCAAAACTGGTATTGAAAGAATCCGCTTTGTGACTAGTCATCCTTGGAATTTTACCGATGATATGATTGATACAATTGCTAAATATGATAATATAATGCCATATATTCATCTCCCTTTACAATCGGGATCTGATCGCATTCTAAAGCTTATGGGTAGAAGATATACCCAGGAAGAATATATAAAGTTATATAAAAAGATTAAAGAAAAGGTTAAAAATGCTGCTATTACCACGGATATCATCGTGGGATTTCCCAATGAGAGTGATGAGGATTTCAACGAAACCCTTAAGGTTGTTGAGGAATGTCAATATGATGGAGCATTTACCTTTATTTATTCCCCAAGAGAGGGAACTCCCGCTGCTAAAATGTCTGATTCAACACCATTAAGTGTTAAAGAGGAAAGACTTCAACGTCTTAATGAAGTTGTTAATAAGTATTCCAATATGAACAATCAAAAATACCTAGATAAAACGGTAAAAGTCTTATTAGTAGGTGAATCAGAAAAAGATAGCAATAAGTTATATGGATACACGGAGACGATGAAATTAGTTAATGTCGAATGTGATAAAAAATTAATTGGTCAGATTGTCGATGTTAAAATTGCCGAAGCAAAAAGCTTTAGCTTAGATGGGTATCACGAAAAATAGTTTTATTTTTCGTTTTTTTTTGTTATAATTAAATAGAGAATTGAGGGGATAATCGTGAATAATAATCTTGAAAATCAAAATACTTTTGAAGATCAACGCAATGTCAATGCAGAAGTTATCGGAGAGTTGCGTAAAGATAAGATTGGCAAGCCTATTTTAGTAATTGAAATAGCTGTTTTGTTTGCGATAGTTTTGGTAGCTTTACCTATAGTAAATAGGATGATGAATGATGAAAATAGTACGTTATATAAATTGATTAATGGAAAGCCATCAAACATCATCAGTCCAACTCCCAATCCTTCAGCCAACAGTGAATTTGCCGATGCATCTAAGCCACAACCATTGAGCATGTCGACAAAGATGAAAACGGAAAATATTATCATGCAAAACTTTACGACAACAGGCAGTGTCATAAAATGCCAAATGTATAGTTATAACGGGGTTATTAATCTAGATGAGAAGGAATATTATCTAGAAGTTTATTCCTCATCTAATCAACTTTTAGCTGCCGTTAAATTGACGGGATCTTTGGATATTGATGTCAAAGATGTTGAATTAACATCAAGTAAACTAAGTTTTAATTCTGAGTATACTTATACGGCTAAAATTGTCCACATGAAAGAAGCGGATTATCCAGCTGTAACAATCAGTAGTGATGAATCGGGTCTCGGCTCTTTAACATGTACTTTGAAAAATTCTACTATTGAATATGTCTTCAAGAATAATTACCTTATTCGAATAAATGATACGACAAACTACAACGTCGGCGATTATACTTCTCAAGAATATTTGAATTTTAAGCGTCAATACGATGCTAAGGCCCAAGCTCTAGGTACAATAGCAAGTGTTGTTGAAACAGAAAATGGCTTTGTATTTAAAGCGAATATTAACTTAGAAGACCCAGCATTTAAGATGCCAAATACAGTTACAGATTATAATTATTATGCGATGGATACGGAAGCAAAAGTTGTCTCGTATTCGCAAATTGGAAAAGGATATGATTGTAAATGACATACAATTTTTGTATAAACGATTTTGAAGGTCCTTTGGACCTTTTATTGCATTTAATAAGAAGTAGTAAAATGGATATCTATGAAATCAATGTTTCATCGATAACCAAACAATATTTAGATTTTATAAATCAAAGTAAAGACATGAGTGTGGATATAGCAAGTGAATATTTAGTCATGGCTGCCGAATTAATCCATTTAAAAAGTCGCATCCTTCTAAACAAAAAGGATGAAAATGAAGAGGACAATGAATATGAATTAAATTCGGAAGAGGATTTAAGAAATAAACTACTTGAATATGAGAAAGTTAAAGAACTTACATCATCATTTAAACAATTAGAAGAGAAGCGAAGTGAATTCTATACAAAACTTCCAAGCGATTTAAGCGAGTTTAGAGATGAGCACATTGTTCCTGATGGGGAAGTTGGTGTCGAAGATTTAGTTAATGCTTTTGAATTATTTTTATCGCGTCAAAAGTTAAATAAACCTCTCAATACCAAAATTACTAAGAGGGAATTAAGTGTTACAGAAAGAACACATCAAATAAGAAATATTTTAAAAACTCGTAAAAGATGCGAGTTTACCTCTCTTTTTGAAAGCATAAGTAAGCCATATGTGGTAGTTACTTTCCTTTCCATTTTAGAGATGTCTAAAAATAAGGAAATTACTTTAACGCAAGATAAAACATTTGGAGAAATAATAATAGAAATGAAGTGATATTATGAAACAACTAGGAATATTAGAGGGAATTTTATTTGTCATGGGTGATGAGGGAATTGATTTAAAAAGCCTATGTGAAATAATGAATATTAACCAGACAGAAGCCAAGGAGTTGCTAACGGCCTTAAAAAAGAATTATGAAGCCGATGATCGTGGTCTTAGAATCTCCTATTTGGGAGATGCCTTTAAGTTGACTACTAAACAAGAACATAAGGAGTACTATGAAAAATTAGTTGTTACACCAGGAACGAATAAATTGAGTCAGGCAGCTTTAGAGACTTTGGCCATTATAGCCTATAACCAACCAATATCTAACCCTGAAGTAAGTGAAATTAGAGGAGTTGCCAGTGGTCAACTTATTAGAAAATTAGTAGCAAAGGGATTATTAAAAGAAGCTGGAAAGTCCGATATGCCGGGAAGACCAAATTTATATCGTACGACTTCCGAATTCCTAGATTACTTTGGACTTGCCACATTAGAAGACTTGCCAGAAGTTAGCAAAGAAGAAAATACAGGAGAGAGTGAAACTGAATTGTTCACTTCAATATATAAAGATGAAACAGGTGAATAAAAAGTATATTGAACCAGAGATGTTATTTGAAGCCAAGGAAGTCGACGATACATCAAACGACTTTAATAAATTCGTAAAATTTACTTTTGCCAACGAACTTGATAATGTTTCCTTTGATAACTGCGTGTTTGAAGAATGTACATTCCTTGGCAATATGGAGAGATGCACTTTCTATAATTGTCGTTTTTATAAATGTGAATTTTCCAATATTAAGATGGTATCCGCAAGTATTCATTCCGTTCTTTTTGAACAATGTCATATGATTGGCATAGATTTTATCGATTCCTTTGTTAGGTATGTGAAGTTTAAGGAGAATAATATGCGATATGGAATGTTTAGTAGTACTAGAATTCTCAATACCGTCCTAAGGGAAAATAATATGCAAAATGGCAATTTTTCCTCAATAGAATTTAAAGATATTGAATTTATCAACAATGATTTTTCTAATATTGAAATTGTTGATACTCCAATGATGGACATAAATATCGCCTCAAATAAGATTGACGGAATAAAGATTTCACCCGCCTTAGTTCGCGGAATGATCGTGACGGAAGTTCAAGCAATTGAATTAATTAACATTTTAGGTGTAATTTTAGATGATTAATTTGAAAATTTGTGTTATACTTAAGAAGTGAAACGCCTGCGTGGTGAAATTGGTAGACGCGTTGGACTCAAAATCCAATGATAGCAATATCGTGCCGGTTCAAGTCCGGCCGCAGGCACCATTGATAAATCTGTTCGAACTATTCGAACTTTAATATAGAAACAATCATAGGATTGTTTTTTATTTTTTTGAAAAAATCATAAAAGGCTTGTGACTATGATAGAGTAACAAAAAAATTAATAAAAATTTTAAACCTTTTAGAATATGGATCTTTTAATCGAAGATAAAACAATTGCGGAAGCCAAAAAGTACAAAATGTTTTGATGTATCGACAAAAGTGAAAATCAAATTTAAAAAATTTTTATAAATAAATTCTATATTCTAGAATTTACTTATAAAAAACAAAATGTTATAATTGATTTAGATGGTGAGATGATAGTATTAAAAAACGTAATTCATTAATTATAGTTTTATCAATTTTTGCAGTTTTATCAACTTTTGTAATAGCTATTTTCTATACTTGCAGAGAGTATGATGAATCACTAGAATCTCTTAAAGTACCTCAATTTATATCAAAGGGACAAAAAAAAGAAAAAATAAAATCAACCAAAAGAATTGATGTTTGCGCCAAAAATAACTTCAAGGGTACAAGTATAAATAAAAAAAACAGCTTCGATGATTATATTAATCTTATCAGTGACGATGTTAATTGTACAATATCAAAACTAAAACAAGAATATGGAGAATTAACAAAAAGAGTTAATACATATACTTCATATCGTGAAAGTAAAGCAGATGTTGATAATTATTATGAAAAGATTAATTTAGAGACGTTTAATTTAATAGTTAGATTAAGAAAATATGATTATAAAGCGGCTAAATTACTATTAACAGGCGATCTTCACTTGTATAATAAATTCACTTCTTTGGATTCTTTATATGATAAGGTTGACACTGCATGTACTAGAATAGAAAATGATATTTATCAAGGGCTTCTTATGGATTTAAAATTATTTTATCATGAAGGGATAATAAAAAATCAAAAAGGAAATATTCCAGATAGCGAATATCAAACTGCTAGAAATGATTCGGGTTATATTCATGCAAAGATTAGAAACTATGTATATAATTTTTATTTTGACATCAATTTAGATAATTTTACTTTATACACAGATTTAAAAAAATCATTTTATAATGACGATAGTAAATCTTCGGCTAAATACATTAGTAAATTTGAAAAAGACACCAGTGATTTTATTAAGGTGAATAAAAAATATTTAAGATAAATAAAGATTTTTTATTCTTGTTTAGAAAGAATGATATTAATCCATATTTCGGAGATAATAATTAAATAAAAAATTTACAAAAAAGAGAACTAAATAGCCGTGGTGACCAGATAAAACTGGCACCATTGATAAATCTGTTCGAACTAATCAAACTTTAAATACATATATTAGTCGAAGAGACTAGTATTTTTTGTTTTCACAAGTATTTTTAATAGTGTGTAAAAATACCTATGGGAAAACGCTTTATAAATAATTATTATCTTAGAAAGTAGGTAACAATAAATGAAAATAGGAATTGATATAGATGACACAACTTTTTTGACAGTAAAATCAATGTTAAAATATGCCGATATTTTCGAAGAAGAAATATCAGGAATACCAACTAATAGAGATAGTTTTGGATTAATAAAAAATAGATATTATTTAAAAGCATTGTATGGTTGGGATGATGAAACAAAATTTGCTTTTTTTAATAAGTATTATAAAAATGTATTAGAAGAATGTACAATGTTACCAGATGCTGATAAAGTTATACAAAGATTAAAAGCCAAGGGAGATACAATTCACTTTATTACTGCAAGATTAATGAATATTGATGGATGCAATACAGAGCTTATTACAAGAAAAAGTTTAGAAGATTTTAATATTCCATACGATAGTTTAGACTTACACATTAGTGATAAATTAACTTTTTTTAAACAACAAGGAATAGATATATGCATAGAAGATAGCTACGAAACATGTAGAGAATTAACTGATAATGGAATTAAATCTATATTGATGACAACAAAAATGAATAGTGAAATAGATAATGGAGAAATTGTCCGTGTAAATAATTGGCAAGAAATCTATGATGAAATAGAAAAATATAGAAAGCAAAGAAACTAAAAATAAATTTTTATAAAGTGTACTTAACTTATTTTTACTAGGTTAAATATTTTGTTCAACAAAAATATATTAATTATGCTACAATTTGTTTAGGAGGTATCCTTATATGAAAACACTTATGATTGATATGGATAATGTAATTACCAATAATCAATTTACTCTTTTTTTAGAAGAATTTTTAAATAAAAAACTAGATTTTAATACCCTGAATGTAAAATATAGACAAGACGTAATTGAAGGAAGAGAAGAAGAATTTAGAGATATTTACCAATATAAAAATTTATACGAAAATGCCCCTTTATTGGAAGGGTGTTATGAAACTATAAAAAGATTAAGCGAGAAGTATGACATATATATTGTTACTTCTTATATTTGGGGAAAAGATATTATAGATCCAGCAGAAAATCTAAAAAATAAGTTTAATTACCTGAAAGAAAAACTACCTTTCATTAAAACAAACAATTTTATTTTTGCTCAAAACAAAAAAATAATGCACTTTGATATAAGCATAGATGATAGATTATCAGGGTTAGAAAATGCTGATTTTAAGATACTATTTAACTCTTGGAGTAATAAATCTATTTCAGAAGAATATTTAAGTGAAAACAATATTATACGGGTAAATAATTGGAGCGAAATTGAAAACTTATTATTAAAAGAATTTAATGATTAAAAAAGGAGTATATTAGATATGAAGAATATAACTATATCAGAATTGCAAATGTTAATAAAAAAAATTGATCATAAAAATAATTCTATAGATAAATATTTTTATAAACTAACTGAAGAAATCGGAGAATTAGCTCAATCTATTCGAAAGAATAAAAGGTTACATGATAATAACACAATCAAAGGAACTATAGAAGAAGAATTATATGACGTACTTTACTATATTATTTGTTTAGCCAATATGTATGATATAGATTTAGAAGAATGTATGTTTCTCAAAGAAAAGCTTAATGCCGAAAAATATAGTAGAAAAAGTATTTTTGATAATGATAATGTTGAATAAAATTGTAGGCAACCATATAATCAGTACTAAATTGATATCAAACTCGAAATTTAGTGTTTCGAGTTTTTATATGCTTAAATTTATGATATAATTAAACCAATAGAATTTATGAGGTTAAATAACTAGTATGATAAAAATTAATGACCATGAATATAGTTTGGAAAAGTTTAATTATAATTGGGGAAAATTTACTAGAACATACCATTCAATTACCAAAAGTGGAATAGCGCCTCGTCTTCTTTTTATTGTTGGAGATGAGGATAATAGTAAAGAATTACTTTTAGAACTTTCTATTACTGATAAGGAATTTAAAGATATGCCCATAGGAAAAGAATTAGACATGTCGGAAGAGGTAACTGACATAGGTTATACTGATCATGAAGGTTGGCTTACTTTGAATGGAAGCAGTTACATATTTAAATTAACCAAATTAGATTTGAACAGATTTTTAATAAATTTCAAATGTGAAGATTGCTTTGAAAATATTTTCTTTGAAATCGATGAAAAAATAATTCTTGAATTTCCAAAAAAAGATTAGAAAATATTACAAAGCCTAATAAGTAAAATAAGAAGAGGAGAATAGCAATGAAAAAAATAGCATTAGTTACTGGAAGTACACAGGGAATTGGTTTAGCTACCGCGCAAAAATTATCCGAAGATTTCATCGTAATTATAAATGATAATAAGGGTATTGATGATAATTTTATACAGGATAATTTTGGAGCAAGAGAAGTTTATTATTATAAAGCCGATATCTCAAATTCTAATGATTTAGAATCTTTAAAAGATTATATATTACAAAAATTTGGAAGATTGGATATGATTGCTGCTCATGCCGGAATTATTCCCTTGCCATGTGATATCGACAACATAACTCCCGAAAATATTGATAGGACGATAAATGTTAATTTGATTGGAACTTTTAATACTCTAAAAATATTGGGGAATTTAATTAAAGAGACGTCGAAAAAGGGAGCAATAGTTGCCACGACAAGTGTCGATGGAATAATTGGGGAACCATACAATGCCATATATTCCGCCACCAAAGCTGGTATAATATCTCTTACGAAATCTTTTGCTCGCTATTTTGGAGAGGACATTCGCGTTAATGCTGTAGCTCCAGGACTTATCGATACTCCTCTTACGGCAAGTACAGGTGAAGATCCAAGTGCTACTACTGATTTTTCTATTATAAAGAGAATGGGAACAGCTGAAGAAATTGCCAATGCCATATGCTTTTTATTATCTGATGAAGCATCTTATATAACCGGACAGATTCTCGCTGTCGATGGTGGATTTACTTTAAAGTAATATGCTGATTAGTAATTATATGGATTTTTAATTGAAATATATGATAATATAAATATATTAAGGAGTGAAATAAATGGGAGTAAAAATAACTTATTTTGTTCATGGAACAACTACGGATAATTTAGAACACAAGTCTACGGGATGGCTACCAGGAGAATTATCTCAAAAAGGAATTGATCAAAGTATTCTCTTAAAAGAACAAGTAGATATTAATCAATTTGATGTTGTATTCAGTTCTGATTTGCAAAGGGCAATTGATTCAGCTAAATATACTTTTGAAGGTATTAAGGAAATAATTCAAGATGCAAGATTGAGAGAGTGTAATTATGGAGATTACAATGGACAAGATAGCAGTTTAGCGAAATATGAAGAGCATATCAAGAATGTATGCTTGATGTCGAAAAGAGAATCCAAGACTTTTGTGATTATTTATTAAGAGAATATGATGGAAAGCATATAGCTATTGTTGCTCATAAGGCTCCACAATTAGCTTTTCAAGTCCTAACCCAGGGAAAAACTTGGGAAGACGCCATTGATCAAGATTGGCGCAAGACCAAATCTTGGCAACCGGGATGGGAATATTTTATAGAAAAATAATTTTATAAAGGAGCAAATAAATATGAAAATAATAAAAAAATCTGATAATGAAGTGATAAAAGAAGAGGCGCATGGTGGTAGTGGCAGCCGAAAACTTTATATTTCCGATGGCGAATTTGGAACTGTTCAAGGAATGACTTATGGATGGTTACCAGTGGGAAATAAATATGCTTGGCATAACCATGAAAATGTCGATGAGATAATGTATGTCTTAAAGGGAACAGGAACTGTTAAAGATGACGATGGAGAATATTCCTATAATGTCGGTGATGTATTTATGTATCCCGCAAATGAGTACCATGAAATAATAAATAATGGGGAAGTAGAATCTGAGTATATCTTCCTAAGAATCCATAATGATAATAATTAATTTTAAAAAGAATTATAATATAAAACTCGAATTTAATTTCGAGTTTCACTTTGGTTACCTATGAATTTTAAAGTCATAAAATAACGCAATCTCTCATAAGTTTAATTAAGTAAAGAGGGAGATAATGAAAAAGTTTAGATTTTATATTTTTGTTAGTATAGCAGTTTTATTTTTTGGTATTGGTGGTGTATATGCCAGTGATGATGATTTTATAAATGTCTCTGATGAATCTTCATTCGATGAATGTGTAAAGACAGAAGGACTTTGTCGCCTTGCGGGGAATATTGACTTTACATCCAAAAAGGAGATTGATCACGATGTAATAATAGATTTAAATGGATATACAATTGCACCCGATGAAAGTTTAAAATTAAATGGCGGATTAATATTAGTTGATAGAGGTGGTAAATTAACCATTAATGATTCCCAAAACAATGGACGTATTTCTACGGGAAATACAGATAATGTTTGGGCTGCCATTCAAGTTTTAAAGGAAAATGTAGGTAATGGCCTAGCCGAGGTTATTATAAATGGGGGAACAATAGAGGGATATTACTACGGAATTACGGGAAATGGTAATTATCATAATAGCAAAATTGTAATCAATGGAGGTACAATTAAAGGATTAAATGAGGAAGATAGTGCGGCTATCTACCATCCCCAAAAAGGTGAACTTATTATTAATAACGGAACGATTAAAGGGGGAACAGGAATAGAAATAAGAGCCGGAAGTTTAACTGTTAATAATGGGAACATTGAAGCCATTGCTCCAAAATTTGTCAAAATGGTCAACAAAAGTGGAACGACAACCAATGGAGTTGGCATAGCAGTTGTTCAACACGTTACCAAAAATCCTATTGACGTAGTAGTTAACGACGGTAACATTAAAGGACAATATGCTCTTTATGAATGGAATCCTCATGAAAATAGTGAAGAAGATATTAATAAGATTAAAATACAACTTAAGGGAGGAAACTACACGGGGTTAGCAACTGGAGTCCATGCAATCTATAGTGAAGACCTTAAAAATTTTATCTCTGGTGGTAAGTATAATACAGATGTTTCGGAGTATATAACGGAAGATGCAAAATTGGCATCTAAGACACTAAATGAAAATTTAATCATGGATGTTGAACCAAGTAAAAGTATCTTTCCTAAAATTTTAATAGGCACACCAATCTTACTAGGTTTAGGAGTAATAACATTTATTTTTAAAAGAAGAAAAATTTTTATCTTTAAATAATTAATTTGCTAAGAAGATAACTCATTGGTTATCTTTTTGTATTAGTAGACTTTTATCTTTTATTAAGTTATAATTTATTTAATTAGAGAGGTGTTTTAATGAAAAAATTAGATAAGGTAAGTTTAATTATTCCCGTATATAATGCAGAAAATTATATCGATGAATGTTTAGAAAGTTGTGTTATGCAAACATATAAGAATATAGAGATAATATGTGTTAACGATGGCTCAAAGGATAATTCAGTAGAGCATATTGAAAAATTTATGGCTAAGCATCCTAATATAATATTAGTTAATCAAGAAAACTCGGGAGTTGCAGTGGCTAGAAATGCTGGAATCAATGCATCATCTGGTGATTACATTATCTTCGTCGATAGTGATGATTATATTTCCCATAATATGGTTGAAAGATTAGTCGATGAATTAATAAAAACAAAGGCAGATGCTGTTAGATGTAATATTGATACAACCGTACCATTTTTACAATTTTCTAAAATAAAAGAGAATAAAGTCTATTCGGGAAAAGCGTATCAAGAGCAAATTACTAGACAGTTATTTGAAGATAACAATATCTTTTGCCAAGTGTTTAATGGCATATACAAAAAAGAATTATGTGGCGAATTTCCTAAAGGTTTCAGATTAGGAGAAGATGTCTTATTTAATGGAGAATACTTTATGAAAGCCAAGAGTGTTGCCATGATTACTGATTCTCTATACTATTATCGTGATAATCCCACATCAGTTACTCATAAGCCTAGTATCAAGGCCATTATAAATAACATTGAGCATTCTAATTCCTATTATTATGTAAAAGAATTAGTTAAAGATAGCGATATAAAAGAAGAAATACTAGAAAAAGTTGCCCTTAGAAATTATGCCTCATATATGCGCTTAATGTTTCAAATATATGGAATAACAAATGCCTTAACCTCCGTAAAACATGCCCAAAAATATTATAAGTTATATAAAGATGTCTTTGATAAAGTAGAATATAAAGAAGTTGAAAATCTCGTGATGGATAGTTATCATTGGCCAGATTACAAAGTTAGAACTTGCGTTGAGCCATTTTATAAAAGACATTTTTTAAAATCCTATATAGGATATAAATACACTTATAAAAGATTAAAAAAGAAGGTTGAATGTAAGAAAAAAGTTTGATAATATATTGAATAAATTCGAAAAAGGAAGGCATTTATATGGAACTAAATGACAAATACAACCTTGATTTTAAGGAAAAGAGAGAAAAAGATAAAGAATCATTATTAAAGAAGGTAACCGAAACTGAAAGAAATAGACATCAATTTAGAGGTTTTTACTTAGAGGATATTATTTATCGTTTATTTAGAGAATTTGGAATTATTGACTTTGATGAAGTAAAAAAAGCCAGAAAAAGTGGTTTTATAGATATAAAAGAAAACAATGAAAGTGTCGGAGCTATCTATTGCCGTGAATATAAGGATTTGTCTAGTGAGGACTTGAATGATATATATATGAAAATATATTACCCTCATCAAATGGATCCCGAAGTTGGAAATTCCTTTGATATAGAGATAATGATTTTAAATAAAGATGCCAATAAGATGAAAAGATTAATAGAATTTATGAATAGCATTTTTGGTCAAAAAGATTTGTTGGTGACAATAAATAATGAAGAAAAAACTCAAGTTTATATTTGGGGATCAAGACAAAGATATTATGATGATTTAATAGAATTAATAAAAGGAGAATTTGGTTCTTCATGTGAAATAACTTTTAGTGGTGCAAATGTTGGAATCGAAAACAAAAACACTCAATACAGAGAAGAAATAGAGAAACTATTAGAAGAAAGGGAATACCTTGAAAATTATTTATATGCTGAGTTTATTATTAAAACTTATATAGATGATGATAGAAATTATCAAAAGGGACGTTTTTACCGAGTAACAAAGACCAATAAAAATATCTTTAATTACTGTGTAGAAGTAGTTAAATTTTTAAATCCTCGATTATATCAAGAATATTTAAAAGCCGTAGCTGAAAGTAATATTAAGAAAACAAAGAATATGGTTACTAATTTAAATAATATTGTGGAAGGAATTAAAACTGGTTATTTACCTGATGGATCGGAATTTAATATATTAGAGTTTTACCGCTTTGTTCCTCTTCGCGAAAGTGGCTTTAACTTCTCCAAAACTCTAAAAGATTTCATGAGACAAAGTGATGATATTACGGATGAAGTATATGATTGTATAAGTGAATATATGGAAAAAAATGACATAAGAGTAATCGTATTTGTCACTGAAACATATGTTAAAAATAATAGAGAAAAGTATTCAACAGATCCACGCTTTACATCTAAGATGATTCATAATGTGTTCAGATACATGTTTGCATCGGGTCTTCCAAATATTGATCATATTTTTAGAATTCTTTTAGAAAAATATATGAATAGGGAATTAGATTTTAATAGATTAGGAAAAATGGAAGACAAATCGCAAAAGTCCAAAGAGCGAAAAAGATATCATAATCCATACACTTTAGAATTAAAAACTGGATATGAACAAATAAAAAAATAAGGTTCTTTATGAAGTTGTAATATGAAAGTAGACATATAAAAATATGTTTGCTTTTTCTTTGCTA
>ERZ777305.2771-NODE-2771-length-13768-cov-2.690658_pt1 | contig 13768 bp, 13 predicted proteins | sample MGYA00374965_ERZ777305 | MGnify/ENA primary metagenome ERZ777305 (study PRJEB29328, sample SAMD00013331) | mouse gut metagenome | study: EMG produced TPA metagenomics assembly of the Metagenome analysis of fecal microbiota from mouse which was promoted... | reverse complement strand
TGAGATGGGGCATTGGCGTGAGTGTTTGATCTGCTTCGAAAAGAAAGATGCAGGTTTACACAGTTGGGATGAAGGTAGAGTAACGACATCGGCCACAGCCTCTGAAATGGGGGTTAGGACCTATACCTGCACTGTTTGTGCCCAGACCCGGGATGAGAGTATCCCAGCCACCGGAGGCGGAACCGTTTCTGATAGTGGGTCTGCTGGTAAAAGCTATCCTATAACGGTGAAAAAGGGATCGGCAGGCGGCGTGATAGCCATTGCACCCAAATGGGCGGAGCGAGGGGAAAATGTGAGCGTTACCGTTCAGGTGACAAAGGGCTATGAACTGACAGGCATCATGGTTGCGGACGACCGGGGAAAGGCGCTGACTCTTATAGAACAGGGTACCGGTTATACCTTTGTGATGCCCAGTTCTGAAGTGACCGTGACAGCCGAATTTCACACTCTCCCCCCGGAGGAAAAGAGGCCGGAATACAAATCCAACCAGTCCCCGATATTTGTTTTTCCCTTTGAGGATGTAAAAACAGACGCTTGGTATTATGGGACAGTGGTGGATATTTTCAAAAAAGGGCTGATGGCAGGGATCACAGAGACCCGGTTTGCACCGGACGCTTTTACCAGCCGGGGGATGGTAGTGCAGGCGCTTTATCGGATAGAGGGAGAGCCTGTTACCGAAAGAGGTAGTTTTTCTGACGTGGGGAACGGAAAGTATTATGCTGGAGCGGCGGCCTGGGCTGCGGAAAAGGGGATCATTGAGGGGTATGGGGACGGGACCTTCCGCCCGGATAGCTTTATCACACGAGAAGAATTGGCGACAGTGCTGTATCGCTATGCGGTATACAAAGGGTATGACACAATGAGTTTAAATGCCCTGGACCAATATCGGGATGCCGGGCAAATCAGTACCTATGCAAGAGAGGCCATGCGTTGGGCCAATGGAACGGGATTGCTTACAGGCCGAAGGGCGGAGGAGTTGTCGCCTTTGGGTAATCTTACAAGATCGGAAATGGCGGCTGTACTCCTTCGGTTTTGTAAGGAGGGAAAATAAAGAAATAAGCGAGGGAAAAAGCACGGTGTGCTTTTTTCCTCGCAAAAGTTTAAAAATTTGTCAGGAAATGGGGCGGTAATGGCCTATAGATAAAAGAGAGAAAAACAAAAGAAAACAAAAAGAACCCTGAGGGAAGTAGCTGGAAGCCCATACCCATAGAAAAAGGGGGGCGCTAAGGAATGACGAGAGAGCAGGAGCAGTTTATTACCGGGTTAGTGGAGAAATACGGTGAAGGATTGACAAAAATGGCCTGCCGCTATACCAGAAGTACCGATATGGCAGAAGATTTGGTTCAAGAAACGATGCTGATCGCCTGTTGCAAGGTTGAGGCTTTAACCATGCATGGAAATAAGGCAGGATGGCTGTACAAAACACTTTGGAATTTAGCAGCCCGTGAAATGAGCAAGGCATATCATGGTGAGGTACCTCTGAACCCTAATATTGCAAAAGGAAAGTCAGGAGTGGACTTGCCCATGGAGTTTTATCTTCCAAGGGGGTTAAAGGATAAGGAACGCGAGATAATTCTGATGCGAATCGATGAAGGGATGTCTTACGCACAGATCGCAGCGGTAAAGGGCATAACGGAGAGTGCATGTCGACAACAATTGTCCAGAGGGATTCAAAAATGCAGAAAATTGATGCAAAGGACGGAAGATGAAGCGCTCTCAGCACAATAAGGGGCTGCCGCGGCATAAAAACCACGGCAGCCACGTTTTTTATGGTAGCGCTCGCTCCCGTAGCGTCAGCAGTTCCCCAATGATCTCCTCCGCCTGGGCGTAAACGCCCTCAAAATTTACATGGGGATTGTAGAGCTTCTCCAACCCATCGTGTTCCGCTTTGGCCTGGGCCAGGGAGTCGATCCCCTCCTCCAAAAGGGCGGACTGGACCTTCCGGGCAAATTTCAGCCGGGCTTTGTACTTTCGCAGCTGATCGGCGTCCGCCATGGCGTCCATTCGGATCCGGCGGTAGGGCTTGCCAGGATATGGGAGAGCGGGGGTGCTGGTGACGAAGGCCAAGCTCAGTTCAGGGACCAGTAGATGCTCGGCTCTGTCGGGGAAGAGGGGAGAAGGACACAGGATCACATCATATCCCGCCGACATGCACCCGGCGGCCAGGGCAGTAAGCATACCCGCTCCCAGACCGTAGCTGTCCCGCAGTTCGTAGACTCTGTGACACAGGGCGTCTACCGTTTCAAACCGGCAGGACAGCCCCTGACAGGAGATGGCGCCCAAAAACCGCTGTACCGCCTGTCCCGGCTGCCGTCCTGTCTTTTTGACCTCCCGGGAGAGGATGCCTCTGGCCCGTTTCAGTTCTTTGGCCTCCAGCGCGGGGGTCAGCAGCAGGGCGCGGTTATCCTCGCACAACTGGGCAGCGGCGGTAAGGCAGCGGTAGGCCCGCTTGTAATGACTTTGATACCCTTTGGTGGCGGCGGCGATCTCCTCCCGCTGAGAGGCCAGGGCTTCATGGTCATAAAAACGCCCTAAGTTTACATAACTTTCTACCACGCCGGGAAGTTTGGGCTCCACCACATGGGGGGCGGTGGCGTCTACGATGGCGGCATGGAGGTTGGGAAAGATCACTGCGTCCAGGGAGTCGGGATCCCCGGAGCAGCGTATGTATTCTACGGCTTCTCCCACTTCCTCCAGGGCAGCGGCGGCTCGTTTCATGAGGGAGGACTTGCCGCAGCCTGCGCCCCCTTTGAGGAGGAAGACCCGCCGGGCTTCCTCGGGAGGAAGCATCTGATCGTATAGAGAGTAAAATCCTGCGGGTGAGTTGGCCCCCAGGAAAAAAGTGACCTTTGGTTCCATAAAAGTTGACCCTCCGTTCCAAAATCAGCTCATTCCAAGCTATGCGGGGAAGGGGGCGGGGGTGATGCCGCTCAGAAATTTTTTATTGGCAGGACCTGGAGTTCTCCACTTACCGCCCAGTCACCCAAAAGATAAACACTCATCTGTTCTCCGGATCGAAGGTCCAGGAAGAAGGAGGCCAGAGGCTCCGCCGCCCAGTCGGCGACCACCGCAGGGAGTTCCTCTACCGTTTCAATATCAGATAAGGAGGAAGGGGGAAAAACGGGGGTCTGGGCAATATAGAGATCATAGCGGCCCGGTATGGCCCGGCGGTAGTTGGTGGCTTCCTTGAAGCGGATATTGGTAAAGACTACCCTGCCGTCGGTAAGGATCAGGTCCAGGCCGGGGCTGCTATGAACCAGGTCAATACAGCGCAGACAAGCCCGGTCGGTACCCTGGATCCCGCAGGGACGGTCGTCCACTCGCACCAGATCTACCCCGGTCCCAGACCGGACCAGAGCCAGAGTTACCACATCTCCGGCGGGAAGGGGGATGGTGGAGCGGAACAGGAGCATCCAGGGATGGACTGCGTCATGAAAGGAAAAGGGCCGGAAGCCTGCGGCAACGGTAAAATACTCGCTGAGGGAGCCGGGGGCCAGGGAGGAGGAGAGCAACCGGTTTCCAGTGGAGATCCGAAGCGCTCCACTGTCCTGGGTCACTGCGTTAAGAAACCGGACCTGAGCGGTGGGGACGGATCCAGGACTCATCCGGGTCAAGGGAGCGGAAGGGCCTTCCTGGGAGGATATGTTCTCTCCGGCGTTTTCGGGCGTCGTCGGCAGAGAGTCCTCCACCGGGGGCGGGTCTGTGGAGGGGGGAACATGGGGAATGTCCCAGGTGGACATTCGGCAGGCGGGAATATTCATGAAAAGCGCACCTCTCTCATAGGAAAAGTAAGCCATAGGGCTATGTTATCCTATGCGGAAGCGGGGAGAAGGGAAACGGGAAGGGGTCCTTGTGCCTTTTTCACAAAGGAAAAAGGGAGAATAATAAAAAACTTGTCGTTGACAGTCCCTCTGCGGGATAGTAAAATGAAAGTACGGGAAATTGTGAAAAAGGAAACGATTTTTCCAAAGGAGGAAAAAACATGCGGAAGTTTGAGACAACCGTGCAGGAGTTAAAGTCATCGGTACTGGAGGAGGTAGCGGTGCTGGCCTGGGAGGACCGGCTCACCACGGGGATCCTGGATATCCCGGAAAAGATCATTCCCGGCCCGGAGGCCAAGATGCGCTGTTGTATCTATAAGGAACGGGCGGTGGTATCCAGCCGGGTAAAGATGGCCCTGGGGGGAGATACGGGCAATCCAGGTATGGTGGAGGTCATGGAGATCGCCTGCGACGAGTGTCCTGTGACCCAGATCACCGTAGGGCCTGCCTGCCGGGGATGTATCGCTACCCGCTGTGTTCATAACTGTCCCAAGGAGGCCATCTCCATTGTCAACCGGAAGGCCACCATCGACCACTCCAAATGTATTCTCTGTGGAAAGTGTATTACAGTCTGTCCTTACGGAGCCATCGAAAAGAATCAGCGCCCCTGTGAGCGGGGCTGTCTCCCCGGCGCCATTGCTATGGGAGAAAATAAAAAGGCCGCCATCGATGTGAATAAATGTGTTTCCTGCGGCGCATGTACTTACCAGTGTCCCTTTGGAGCCATTATGGACAAGTCCCACATCGTGGATGTGGTCCAGCTCCTCCGGGGCGCCAGCCGCTGGGGCTTCCATGTCTACGCGGTGCTGGCCCCCTCCATTGCCGGACAGTTTGCTCCCGCTACGCTGGGCCAGGTGGTGACGGGACTGAAAAAGCTGGGCTTTTACGATGTGGCCGAGGTGGCTTTGGGCGCGGATATGACCGCCAAGGCGGAAAGCGAAGAACTGGTGGAGAAGGGGAAGCTTCTGTCCTCCTGCTGTCCTGCCTTTGTGGACTATGTGGAGAAGAATTTCCCCGACCTTGCCCAGTACATTTCGGGGACTCCCTCCCCCATGGTGATGATCGGCAAGCGCATCAAGATGACCGATCCCCAGGCCCGGGTGGTGTTCATCGGCCCCTGCGTGGCCAAGAAGAAGGAGTATCAGATGGGCAAGACCATGGGAACCATCGACTGCGCCCTCACCTTTGAGGAGCTTTATCCCCTCTTCGCCTCCCGGGGGATCAACGTGGAGAAGCTGGAGGAGGCCCCGCTGGACGAGGCCAGCGGCTTTGGCCGGAGCTTCGCCCATTCCGGCGGCGTGGCGGCGGCGGTGGCCCAGGGGCTGAAGGAGCACGGTGTGGACGAGAAGCAGTTTAAGCTCAACGCCGTATCCTGCAGCGGCCTCAACGCCTGTAAGGTGGAACTTCTGAAGTTTGCCAAGGGGATCGGCGGGGTGAACTTCCTGGAGGGAATGGCCTGCGAGGGCGGCTGCGTCCAGGGCCCCGGCATTATGGTCCGCAGCCCCAAGAACCAGCAGGAGGTGCAGAAGCACGCTAAGGAGGCGGGAGAGCGTACCATCCTGGAAGCGGTGGACGGAGAAAAGCCCGCTCCCAAGAAAAAGGAGCCTGCTGCGGCGGGGAAGAAGAAATAAGAGGAGCCGCCTCAGCTAAGAGATATAAAACAAAAAAACAGATGGCGGACCGTTTTTGCCCGCCATCTGTTTTTTGTTTTATAAGTATGATGCTCCTTACAGTTGGAAATCCTCCGGGGAAAGTTTGCTGGTGTCCAGCACGGCGGGCTTGGGGGGGACCCGTTTCAGGGGATCATAGTGGAAGCGGGAGCAGCGGCCTCCGGCGGGCATGACCCCCTTTTTGGCGCAGAGGACCCTTCCCTCCTCCAGAGGGGCGCCCTTGGCGCAATATGCGCAGCGAGGTTCTATATTTTCCTGGAACAGGTCCTTCCTTCCAAACATAGCCCTTCTCCTTTGTGTGCGGTCTTACTCTATTTTAACACATCCTTCCGCTAATTTCTACTGGTTTTTCGCGCCAAAGGAGGCTCGAGTCCTGTGGGGGGAGGAAGGGAGGCGCTTGCCCCTGCCGGCGCCCAGGGCTGCCAGAAGAAAAAAGAGCAGGAACACTCCCCAGGCTGCGGCGGTGGAGACGGCCAGGGCGGAGTAAAAATCGGTTCCGGCAATGCCCTCCACCTGCTGGACCAAATAGGAGGATACACTCTCTTTCAGAGGAAACACCCGAAGGACAAGGCCGGTGAGGGCGGCGGAAAAAAGACCGTGGAGAAGCTTACCGCCAATGTAAGTTCGGGTATTGAGGCCGCTTTCTCCCAAAAAAGAGAGGACCTGGCAGTGGACGGAGATCCCCGCCCAGCCCAGAAGAAAGGCGGCCATGGAGACCCGGCCTGTAAAGGAACCCTCCCCTGTAAGCGCTGCCACACCGGAGGATAACTCTAAAATTCCGGTGAGAAGCCGCCGGGCCCACTCTTCGGTAAAGCCAAGAGGGGCAAAGATCCGGCTTAGAAAGCCCGCCAGGGCGGGCAGGAGTCCGGAAAGGAAGCACAGGCGAAGAAGGACGGTAAAGCAGACCACAAAGGCGCAGATATGAAGGGTGGAGGTCACCGCCCCGGTCACTGCCCCGGTAAAGGCGGTGGAGAACCGCTGGGCGGAAATGGGGGAGACGCTCCGACGGTCTGAAGCCCGGTCGCCGGTCCGGTAGAAGCGGAACAGGAGTCCTACCAGGAGGGAGGCGGCGGCATGGACCAGACACAGCAGCAGCCCCACTCGGCTGTCGGCAAAAACACCGGCCCCTACCACCCCCAGGATAAAGGCGGGGCCGGAATTGTTGCAGAAGGCCAGCAGCCGTTCGCATTCCGCTTTGGAGCATTGCCCCTGCTCATAGAGGGTAAGAGCGGCACGGGCGCCTACAGGATATCCCCCGACAAAGCCTAAGGCCAGGGCGGCGGCACAGGGACCGCCCACATGGAAAAGGGGGCGCATGACCGGCTCCAGAAGCCGACCCAGGTATCCCGCCAGCCCCAGAGAGATAGCCAGGGAGGTAAGGATAAAAAAGGGAAAGAGGGAGGGGAGGATCACATTGTAGCACAGTCCCAACCCCTCCTGAACGGAGGCGGACACCTCCTTAGGCCAGCAGCAGAGGGCCAGGGCGCAGAGGAGAAGGGCGCAGCCGGCAATGGCGTCCCGGATCCCCCGCTTTCTTAAAATGTGACTCAAAAAAACCACCCCCGCCGGACAGCATATTCGGCGGGGGTAAAAAATATGAGGAGGGGGTCAGTCCCGAAAGGCCTGTTCAAAGAGGGCATAATCCTGGCTCAGTTTGTCCCACAGGGGATAGCTTCCCTGGTGAAGGATCCAGTCAATGACAGTTCCACGGAAATGGCGAAAAAAGAATTCCGCCGTCCATTCCGGGGAGAAGGAGCGGGAAAGGACTCCCTCCCGCGCCAGATCGGTGAGACATTCCAGCATGGAGCGCAAGGTGTATCGGTCCGGGGCCAGGGAGGCGGAGGCGTTCGGATGGGCCAGCCGCTGTCCGTAATAGAGGGCGGCGGTCTCCCAGCCCAGATCCTCCATATATTGAGCATAGAGAGTGAGAAGAGCCTCCAGACGGTCCAGAGGGGGTTTATCCCGGTAGGGAGTCAGCTTTTCCAACAAGAAGGAGTCCAGGGAGGCAAAGCCTTGGGTCAAAAGGTCCTCCTTGGAGGAGAAATGGTGGTAAAAGGCTCCTGTGGTGACTCCGGCGGCGGAGCAAATATCCCGAATGGTCATTTTATCAAAGCCTCCCTGCCGGGAAAGGTGGGCGGCGGCTTCCAAAATGGCTTTGCGGGTCTCTCCGGCCTGAAGCCGGCGGCGCTGCTGGTAGTTCATGGATATTCCCTCCTTGACAGACGGCCTTCAAGTGGTATAATAGTCACATAACTTGTTATCTTACATTATAGGGGACGAGGCTGAGCCTGTCAACCGATGGAGGGATTTTGTTGAATCCGGAAAAGATCGCGTTTTTGGTGGATTCCTGCGCCGAGATGGAACCCAGGCACCGAAAGGGATTGCCTGTCTATGTGGTGCCCCTGCGGATCGCCTGCAAGGATAAGGACTACAGCGATGGGGAGGATATCTTTGCCAAAGATATCTACAAGCGCCTGGAGAAGGGGGAACTTCCCAAGACGTCCCTGCCTGATATGATGCGGGTGGACAGGACCCTGGAGAACATCAAGCGGGACGGCTATGAGAAGGTCATCGTGCTGCCCCTGTCTTCGGGGCTTTCGGGGACCCATAATATATTCCGCCTGGCCTGTGAGGAGCGCAAGGACCTGGAGACGGCGGTGTTCGAGACCTACAGCGGCGCTATTCCCATTGGAGGGATCGTCCTTCAGCTTTGGGAAGACATCAAGGTCGGTATGACCTGGGAAACTCTGACAGGTGGACGGGTGGAGAAGCTGCTGCGTGGCTCCCACGCCTTTTTCTCGGTGGATACCCTGGAATATCTTCAAAAGGGCGGACGCATTGGAAAAATAACTGCCCTTGCGGGAACAGTATTGAACATCAAGCCCATCCTTACTTTCGCTCCCGACGGACAGTTGGTGAACGTGGCCAAGGTCCGGGGCCGGAAGCAGGTCCAGGGCAAGCTTATCGAGCTTGTGAAGGAGCATGTGGGAGACCATAAGGAGTTTAACCTTCTGGTGGCCAACGGTGGTGCCCAGGAGGAGATGGAGCAGCTGAAGAAGGATCTGATGGCGGCCATTCCCGGCTGCCGGCATATCTGGGATTCCCATATTGATGGGACCCTCAGCGTATACATCGGTAAGGGGGTCTTGGGAGCGGCCATCCAGCTTCTGGATTAAGAGTGATATCAATCGCTAAGAACGGCGGCAAGGAGAATTTTCTCCCTGCCGCCGTTGCTTGTATTCCTTCTCCTATTCCATCATCAATGCAAGTTCTATTTCATCATCGCCCATATGACCGTTTTCCTGCTTTTATCCGATGGGCGTGGGGCCCATGGCGTTTCGGAGTTCCTCCGAAATGGCGGAGTTAAATAGCCGCACAGCATAGTCGTGAAGGGCGTCCAGTTCCCCTGCGATCCGCTGGGCGGAGATCTGACGGTCCACCACGGAAAAATCTCCGTCCAAAATAAACTTGGGTTCCGGGTCCTTTTTACCGTCTCCCAGCATACCGGGGCCGGAGTGGAGCTTCATCCGGCGGTTTTCCTCCAGGCTCATCTCCACATCCAGGGCGCACTTGCCCGTCAGCTTTTCGTCCACATCGGGCTCGGCGAGAACGCCAATGAAGGGGGCGTTGATTAGATCATCCCACAATTCTTCCTGAAGGCCCAGCCGGTTCCGGGAGAAGGCGTTGATATACCGAAGGCCGATCCGTTCAAAGAAGGCGGGATGATAGATCTGGATGAAAAGGGCCAGCACCTTGTCCAACCGCTGGGCAAATTCCTCCCAGGAGGGGTAGCGCAGGGTGGACAGGGCGATAAAGTCTTTTGTCAGGTTGATCTTCCACAGCCCATCGGTGGAAATGAAGTTATGGTTGGTGATAGGCGCGGGCCGCTCCACCTGGGGCTGGGGGGAGTTGGGGTTGGTGATCTTAAGGGGCTGCTGCTCCTGCCGGGCCACATACCGGGGGAAATCGCTCCGTACTACCTCCTGAAACTGGGCGGGCTCGGTGCTGCCGATGGAAAGAATGGCGGGAAAGCGAAGCTGACAGATGACCTCGATAAGAGGAGAATTTACATAGGAATATCGGGAATTGTTGGAAAACAGCATAGGAAAAGCTCCTTTTATGTGGTATGCCTCTATTGTACCCGTATAAGGGAAAAAAGTCAAAGGAAAGCGGAAAAGCCTGGGCTTAAGGGATAAGCTTTTTATGAAAAGCGTTTTCTTCTTTTTCCGTGCGCATTACGACTGCCAGAGGGTGACTTCCCCGGCCTCCAGGGTCTTGCGTACGTCGATGAGCCGCTGGTTGCTGGAGCCCCGGAAGAGAAGGGTGATGTCGTGAAGCTCCTCCACAAAGGGTCCGTCCACCAGCACATCCAGCAGGGAAAGAAATTCGTCGGTGACCTCGCACCGGCAGCGGGAGGGCTCCTTTCCGGTAAGCTGCTCCCAGGTAAAGCCGGAATAGCACCAGATGGTCTTTTGGGGCTGCTCCTCCCGGACCCGCCGGAGGAAGGGGACCAGTCCCCGCTGATTTTCCGCCTCCCCCGGCTCACCCCCCAGCAGGGTAAGACCGTCCACATAGGCGGGGGCCATCTCGGCTAAAAGGGAGTCCTCCACTTCGGGAGTGAAGGGCTCGCCGTAGTCGAAAGCCCAGGTCTCGGGCTGGAAGCAGTTTTTGCAGTGATTCCGACAGCCTGAGACAAAGAGAGTCACCCGGACTCCCACTCCGTCGGCAATATCCCGGGGCTTAATGTTGCAGTAATGCATCATAAGATCTCCTTTCTCGGTAGGGGCGGGTTCCAGACCAGCCCGGACGGGACAAATCAACCCTTGTTTTGTGATATCCCGGCGGGGGAATGGTGGGATAGAGAGGGGGAAGGAACCGGAGAGAGAAAGGGACGGGCCGGATGGCCCGTCCCTTTTTGGTGAGGTGTAGGGGCGCACAGTGTGCGCCCGAAAAGCCCCGATAGGTGCTTACAGGTGGAGAACTCTCTCCTTGATCTCCTGGGTCCTTCCCTGGTTCCAGAACTGGGTCCCAATGTACCCGCAGGTCCGCCGGGCCACGTTCATTTTGCTCTGGTCCCGGTTCTTGCAGTGGGGGCATTCCCACACCAGCTTGCCGTCGTCCTCCACGATCTGGATCTCTCCGTCAAAGCCGCAGACCTGGCAGAAGTCGCTCTTGGTGTTCAGCTCGGCATACATGATGTTGTCGTAGATGAACTGCATGAGGGAGAGGACCGCCGGGATGTTCTGCTGCATATTGGGCACTTCCACATAGCTGATGGCGCCGCCGGGGGAGAGGGCCTGGAACTTGGACTCAAAGGCCAGCTTGGAGAAAGCGTCGATCTCTTCGGTAACATGGATATGGTAGGAGTTGGTGATATAGTTCTTATCGGTAACGCCCTTGATGACGCCGAACCGCTTCTGGAGGCACTTGGAGAACTTATAGGTGGTAGACTCCAGAGGAGTGCCGTAGAGGGAGAAGTCGATGTTGCTCTCTGCCTTCCACTTCTTGCAGGCGTCGTTCATGTGCTGCATGACCTGGAGGCCAAAGGGGGTGCCCACCTCAGGCTCGGTGTGGGAGACGCCGGTCATGTACTTGACGCACTCATAGAGGCCTGCGTAGCCCAGGGAGATGGTGGAGTAACCGTCAAAGAGAAGCTTGTCAATGGGCTCTCCCTTCTCCAGACGGGCCAGGGCACCATCCTGCCAAAGGATGGGGGCGGCGTCGGAGAGGGTGCCCTTCAGCCGATTGTGGCGGCACAGAAGGGCCCGGTGGCACAGCTCCAGCCGCTCGTCAAAAATCTTCCAGAATTCGTCCATATCCTTCTGGGAGGAGAGGGCCACGTCCACCAGGTTGATGGTGCAGACCCCCTGGTTAAAGCGCCCATAGTATTTCTTCTTGCCGGGGACATAGTTTTTGGCCTTGGCAATGTTGCCCACGCCCGCCTCGGTAAACCGGTCAGGGGTTAGGAAGGAGCGGCAGCCCATACAGGTGTAGACGTCCCCCTTGTCCCGGAGCATGATCTTCTCGGAGATGTAGTCGGGTACCATCCGACGTGCGGTACACTTGGCGGCCAGTTCGGTAAGGTACCAGTAGGGGTCGCCCTCCTTAATGTTGTCGTCCTCCAGCACGTAGATGAGTTTGGGGAAGGCGGGAGTGACGAAGACTCCCTCCTCGTTTTTCACGCCCTTGTAGCGCTGAAGGAGGGTCTCCTCAATAATCATGGCCAGATCCTTCTTTTCCCGCTCATTCTGGGCCTCATTGAGGTACATAAACACAGTGATGAAGGGAGCCTGTCCATTGGTGGTCATCAAGGTGACAACCTGATATTGAATGGTCTGGACGCCCCGGCAGATCTCCTCCCGCAGACGGCTTTCCACCACATCGGCGATGGCCTCATCGGTGGGCTCGTAGCCCATGATCTTGCACTCGTCGATCACGTCGCGGCGGATCTTCTGGCGGGAGATGTCCACGAAGGGAGCCAGATGGGTAAGGCTGATGGACTGGCCGCCATACTGGTTGGAAGCCACCTGGGCGATGATCTGGGTAGCGATATTGCAGGCGGTGGAGAAGCTGTGAGGCTTTTCGATCATAGTACCCGAGATGACGGTGCCGTTTTGCAGCATGTCCTCCAGGTTCACCAGGTCGCAGTTATGCATGTGCTGGGCAAAATAGTCCATGTCGTGAAAATGAATGATGCCCTGCTCATGAGCCTCCACGATATCAGGCGGAAGAAGCACCCGCCGGGTCAGGTCCTTGGAGACCTCACCCGCCATATAGTCCCGCTGAACGGCGTTGACCTTGGGGTCCTTGTTGGAGTTCTCCTGCATGACCTCCTCGTTGTTGGACTCGATGAGGGTCAGGATCTGCTCGTCGGTGGTGTTGGCGGCACGGGCCAGGGAGCGGGTATACCGGTAGCGGATATACCGCTTGGCAGTCTCGTAAGCCCCCTCCTTCATGATCTCGGTCTCCACCAACTCCTGGATCTCCTCCACGGAGAGGGAGCGACCGATATTGGAGGCATAGGCCTCGATCCGGTCCGAAATGGTGCGGATCTGGCTGGGGATCAACTCCCGGGCGCCGGTGGTGGCGGCATTGGCCTTGGCCACCGCGTTAAAGATTTTTTCAGAATCAAAGGTCACTTCCTGACCGCTGCGCTTGATCAATTTCATGGCTTCGACGTCTCCTCTTTTTATATCGGTTGCCGGCGGGCCTTGGCGTCGTTTCCCGCCGAGCGAGCAAACCCAGTATACAATATCTATGGGGGGATTGCAAGAGGGAATTCACAAGATATTGTGCAAAAAATAGGACATAGAACCAGATATGGTGTTAAAAAGAAAAGGCGGAAGGAAGAAGAAAGTTCCCGGAGAAGAAGGATTTTTCAAAGAAAGCATACAAAAAAGCGGTAATAAAGCCATCGTCGCTTTGCCTATAGGGGGGAGGACACCTTTTGTGGGGATGGCTCCTGGCTTTGATGTTCTTCTCTATATGGGAAACAACAGTAGGGGCGGGTCCCAGACCCGCCCGGTTTTTCCCTTTGGGAGGTGAACAAGCAGCGCAACGTCTATCCCACCGCCATCACACAATTTCAATCCACGCCTCCCTTGCGGGAGGCGACCTTTTACCATGCAGGGGACTAAATATACGATAGTAGTTTCAATCCACGCCTCCCTTGCGGGAGGCGACTGGTATATCCTCACCGAGGCGGGATCGATCCTGGAGTTTCAATCCACGCCTCCCTTGCGGGAGGCGACCCCGATCCGCCTCCCACAGACAAAGCGCGAATGGTTTCAATCCACGCCTCCCTTGCGGGAGGCGACAGAGACAAGCTGGTGGTAATTGGCTATGCTAGAGTTTCAATCCACGCCTCCCTTGCGGGAGGCGACAGGCACCCCTCCCTCAACAAGGTCATCACCTTCAAGTTTCAATCCACGCCTCCCTTGCGGGAGGCGACGGCTGGACCCTGGATGTCCCAGACGGTAGCGGCGGGTTTCAATCCACGCCTCCCTTGCGGGAGGCGACATCCGTGGGGGACGCCACCCTTATCAGCCAGCAGTTTCAATCCACGCCTCCCTTGCGGGAGGCGACGGGCCGGGACCGTCCGCCCGCGCGTGATCATCCTGGAGTTTCAATCCACGCCTCCCTTGCGGGAGGCGACTGCAGACCTTTCATGCAGATAGCAACCTCGTCTTGGTTTCAATCCACGCCTCCCTTGCGGGAGGCGACGGCCAGATAGTCAGGATCAAGAGGCTGCGATAATGGGTTTCAATCCACGCCTCC
>ERZ777305.2768-NODE-2768-length-13769-cov-14.301590_pt1 | contig 13769 bp, 16 predicted proteins | sample MGYA00374965_ERZ777305 | MGnify/ENA primary metagenome ERZ777305 (study PRJEB29328, sample SAMD00013331) | mouse gut metagenome | study: EMG produced TPA metagenomics assembly of the Metagenome analysis of fecal microbiota from mouse which was promoted... | reverse complement strand
AAATTACAGCTGTATCAGAATCCAGTCAATGCGTCATCGTGGAGACAGATACTCAGAATCTGATGGTAAAAACTCATTTAATAAACTAATGGAGTAGTTTATAGCTAAACAATTCTTGATTTCTGATCTGTTTATTTCAGAAACGCTAAATTCGTATTTTCTACATAACCATATTGCAAGAGCAATTCTGCACTCTTTGTCTTTTATATATTTCTTTATATTCTTGTAGAGAGGTTCATTTATGGATAAAACTCCATTTTGCACGTTAAATAGTGCGGCATCTTTTGTCCTACGTGGGAAATCATGTAAAACTACCGGATTTGCAATAGATTCTTTTACTACATTTACAGAAAAGAAATTGCTTCCGACTTTATAATCTTTTTCATCTTTTATATCCGTGAAAAAGTTTGATGTATAGCAAGACCCATTTATGCTTACAACATTTCCTACATAATTAATAAATAGCTCTCTATCCTCTTTTTCCTTTGTATCGCAATTCTTATTGGTTTTTAAAACAAAATGGTCTAATGCGAATAAATACCTGATGGCACTTGTAAATTGGGTGGCACCTTGACTTGAAGGGCTATCTGTATTGTGTGACAGTATTTTATATGCTGTCAATAGGTTTTTTTTATCAATATAAGCCATATCTATTATTCATTAATTGGAAGGAATCTTAACAAAGCTGCTGCTGTAACCCATCCAAGTATTGGAGGGACGGCATTACCAATAACTTTATATCTAGCTACCAAAGGTATTGCATTAAACAAGTAGTTATCAGGAAATGACTGAATTCTTGCACATTCCCTAACAGAATACCGTCTATTTTCAATGGGGTGAGTAATTCCACATTTGTCAGGTTGCGCAGAAGCTGTAATTGTACCGCAAATTTCTCCAAAAGCAAATCGTCTAAAAAATTTTGGAGCATGATAACGCTTGGGGTTATCATAGATATTCCTAAATCGTGGAGTTAGCATTTCGTAGGGTATGTCTTTCCATGATTTTCCTTCCATACATATTGTAGGTAAATTCGTATGGGAATATCCATCATGAAAATATTGAAACCCTTCAATGCCGTGAGCACAACTTCCGATTAAATCTACTGTTTGTTGTGTTCCTGGGCTAAATTCCCATACTTCATTATCAGGTAAGTTTTCTACGCCTTGTAGTATTCTTCCTAATACCAGTTCTTCAATGTTCCCATAATGCTCGGATGGGATATTGTTTTCTTGAACGATTGTTTTCAATAAGTTGAAGTCAAAATGTCCAAGATTCAACTCTCTATCTATTCCAACCATTAAAACACGATAGCGTTTTTGGGGAACGCCGTAATCAGAAGCGCAAACTAATTTGTATGAGACATCATAACCTAAATCGCCCATGATTCTAACGATTTCTTCAGGTACACTATTGCCATTTGCGACATGGGAAGATAGAATGCCTCTGACATTCTCAAACAGAAATGCTTGAGGACGATGACCGGCCTCAATCTTTGCCGCGATTATTCTATGACATTCTTCAAATAATGTGCCTCTTCCGTTTTCATCATCCACTCCCTGTCTTTTACCTGCATTAGAAAATGGTTGGCATGGGAAACCTGCCAAAAGTATATCAAAATCAGGAATGTTATTGGCATCAATATCTCTAATATCGGCTAAAGTACAATTGGCACCATCATTTGTTAATAACGGATTGTTATTATAACAAAACTGTGCGTCTTGATCAAAATCGTTGGCAAATACTATTTCTGTATTTAATCTATTATAATTTTGTCCTCTGAATGTGAATCCTCCTGTAAATCCTAAATCAAGACCACCACATCCGGAAAACAAAGATACTATTGTCTTAGGCATTTGTACGTATTAAATTAAATATTTTTTATTGACCACAATAAGTCCTTAGTGTCCACTTCAAGGGCTTTTGCGATTTCTACTAATGTCTCCAAGTTCGGTTGCATGGTATTTGTACACCATTTTGAGACAGTTCCCGGGTCTTTTCCCAACTGTTCTGCCAACCATTTATTGGTGCGTTTCTTTTCTGCTAAAACCACCTTCAAACGATTTATGTCTTTACTCATATGTTCTATGATATGTTTTTGAATACAAAGGTAATCATTCTTTTTGTATTATCATCCTATAATTGTGTTTATATGATGATATGATGATGAAGAACGACTTTATATTGTTGTATATTTCAATTATATGGTTGTCTATAGTTGACTGTGCTTTTCTCTTGACTTAAAAAGTGTATTAGAATTATCTACAATTTATACAACTTATTTTATGTTATCCAATGGATTTACTAAAAGATATTTACTCGTAAAGTGCATCTATAAAAAGAAAAATCGTATCTTTACATATGTAATACGGTTGATTTATGAAGTTAATTTGATGCGAAATATGAATGCTAACATAGAATATGAGAAATTTACCCAAGAAATTTATCAAGAATTAGTAAACGCAGATGTCGTAAAAAGTATAAAAGTCAAACATAATATAAAGATTCTTGGTAAATCAGGACAGAAACATCAAATAGATGTATATTGGGAGTATGAAATAGCAGGAGTATTACATAAAGTTGCTGTTGAATGCAAAAATTATAACAAGCCTATTCCAATTAGTAAAGTTCGTGATTTTTATGGTGTGCTATCGGATTTGGATAATGTATCTGGAATTATGGTTACAAAGATTGGTTACCAAGAGGGGGCTAAAAAAATTGGCAGCCATTATGGTATAAGTTTAAAAGAATTGAGAATACCAAATCAAGGAGAAGCTATTGTTGCGGAAGTGAAAACCTGTATAAATGTATCAGTCAGACATTGTCTTTTTGAGGTGGATGATATATGGGCAAAAGAAAACTGTTTAGATCTTCAAGCATATAGAGAACGATTAGATTGTCTAAACTTTCCTTCAAAAGATAAATGGCTTCATTCCATTTATATTCCTTTGCAAGTTAAAGACAGAAGCATCTGTAATGCGAAAGGAGAAATTATAGACACATTGGATAATTTAGAAAATCAGTTACATCCAAATGAAGACCATATCTTTTCTTTAGAGAATTCCTATATAGATACCCATTGTGGCTTAGTGAAAATTAGAGCAATAAAATATGAGTATGAACAAAATAACAAAACTATGAATATATCTATTGATGCTCAAGAGTTTGTCAAGGCTATCCTAAAGGATGCTTTGAATGGGGAAATTAGATTAGTTGCTAAACGCTAGTGGTACGGTTTCAATGTGGAACTAATGATTTTATTTCTTTCTCTCTCCTCTCTTTTACTCTTTCCCATCCCGGCATCTTTTTAGCCAATACATTTTCTCCTGCAGGAAAGTAAAGCGGAAAGGCTTGAAATAAGAAACTTGCAATATCACTCCGCTTCTTACCCATGTTGAAAAAGGCAGAACAAACAAAATACATAAGATCTTGTTGACTACATGTATCTGTTTGCTGAATAGTTATTGAGGGAGTGATTATCAAACCGTGTTCTGCAAATGCGCAAGCACTGGCAAGAATAGCTTTCTGCTCTTCCTCGGTGAACATCTTGATTTTATCTGCTAACCATTCAAGTTCTCTTTGCTGAAGTGCTTGTTGCTTTTCATTCTGATGTTCCAATAGAATTGCTACATTTTCTTGTTGCTTTTCGGTCAAGGCATTTTCCAATGCTTGATTCTTTCGTTTAAGGACTTTGAAGTTCAACAATGCGGCAATGTACATACAGAAATACCCTACTGCAATATCGAATATCAGGACAAGTAGATAATTGTTGCTTGAATTTTTGGTACCCTCGGCCATATACTCACTGATAGGAATAACGGCTAATAGCATGATGATGGCTATTGCATAAAGCACTCTGTATCGCGTTTTATGGTTTACCTGCGGTAAGGAGGCAAACAAAAAGGCGATAATCAAGACGGCAATTATTGCACAAAGTGGAATGAAAGATGTTCCCATAGGTTTATTGCTCAGTTTGAGGGTTAACAATAATGCGCCAATAGCCAGCTTTGTCAGAACCTTCATGAGCCAAAATCTCCATATCCCTAAGGCTTTTGATGTTTTTCTCTATGGCACGTTTAGTTATACCAATCTTATTAGCCATATTATCGGCTGTGATTGATGGGTCAGAAATAACGAGGTCAATTATTTTTTGTGCTGTTTTACTGACCTTCTTCGGTGTTTTTGATGTATCTCCGAACCTATTTGCATTTACACCGAACTTTTTCACCGAACCTTTTTCGTTTACACCGAACTTTTCGACCGAACATTCTTCGTTTACAGGGTACTTTTCGAGGGTACTATTTACCCTGTTGGCTACTTCTTCCACAGGAATTCTTCCGTTCTCGTCCCAATTCAGGTTATAGAACGTGGTATAGAAAGAAGTCGCTTCCGTTTGATATTGCGGTTCTTTTCCTTGCAGGAAGTTAGGCAGTTTCTCTGTAAGTTCACGCATCTTGCGCAAACCGGAGCCACGTTTCTCCATATAGTCCAGCTGTGTGAACACATCCGCAATGACGGGATTGCGGCGCATGGACGGCACTTTGTATATGTCACGGTCTTGAATTTGTGTACCGTCAAGCATGGCACCGGGCGATACCAGTTCCACTCGGTCATCGTAAATGTCAATATGTACTTCGCCACCCATTACCGTATAATCTCTATGGATAAGATGGTTTACCAACCCTTCAAAGATTGCACGGTTGGAATAGTCGGGGAGATTCAGACGATAGTTCGGCATCTTCACCCATCCGCTCATGGTGTAGTTCTTGATGAAGTCCATGCCGTATTTCAAGAGCAATACAAGGTTAGCCCGATGCTCTACGGAACTGATGGCATCATCTTTATAAAGTCCGGTCCAACGGGTGCAGAAGATACGCGATTGGAATACGGTGCAATTATCCACGAACAATAATCCGGCATTGGTTAGTTTACCGTCAGGAGTAACCAGACCGAATGATTCCAGATACTTGTCATTCCACTCCTGATGGGTTTGCTCACGGAAAGTATTGGCGAGAATAATAAATGAGTGCTTGCTGGCATCCACTTGTGTAGGAAGAGAATCCCATGTCATGTGTGTACCTTTCAATACCAACGAAAGAAGTTGTTGTGAATTACACTCCACGCTTTCATTGCCAACCCGTACATATGCAGTACGTGTTCCGTCCTGATAATAGTAATAAGGTGTAAGCGTTCCTGCCTTTACTTTCACTTCAAGCAAAGAGTGCCCTTCATGTTCTATCGGAATAAGTTGAACTTCCGGCACAGGGTCAAGTCTCGCTTTGATGGTTTCACTGATAAAGTCAGCATCGGATTGTGGGTTCTCTAAACCTACAATCACTCCATCATCGTTCACTCCATAGAACAAACTGCCACCATCCGTATTGGCAAAAGCCGATACGGATTTGAGCCATGACTTCACTTTCTTACGTTCCAACATTTCTTTGAAATCGTAAGCCGAACATTCCGCTATCAATATATTGTTTTGAATTTGCATCGTTTCCTTCTAATTGTTAGGGTACAACTCCCCAGTATTATGTACAAAGATAAGGATAAAAGTGGAGATTCTGTTAAAATTGACACAGACTTTTGATTTTTATGCGTTTACATCTCTTTATTTATGAATAAAAATCGTACTTTTGCAGTCAAGAGCTGTGGTTGCTTATGGATGCTTATTTTCGGATTTGCGATATAATTGCAACACGTGTACGCAAGTTGCTCATACTGAGATAATGTTGATTTTGAGGAAGTGAAGTAAACAATTCCGATATGATAATGAAGCAGGGTATAGCTCAAAAAGCTATGCCCTGTTTCATTATCAAAATTTAATTTCATTGCTTGTTTTATTCAAGCATTTAGGTTATTTTTGCTCCTGTTTTACCTCAATCTAATAAAAAATAAGATTTGACAAATATTCTTCCATAGAAAACTAAATGTCCAAAATAATTACATCCATCACAAGCTGCCTCATACTCTTGGTGCTAATGTCCTGTTCTAACGAAGATGACATTAACAATATAGCTTCCCCACCCCCATTGATAACGGCTACTGCTTAATATGCTATTGCTCCGGAGGTGATAAGCAACATGACTTATCAAAAATGGAATTAATGCGCCAAGCAGCCAAAGCTACAGCCGAACATCCGAAGTGACACGCTTGCAAGACCTCTCCCTTATGGAAAGCCCTGCGAGAAACCTTTGATATGATGAAATCAACTATCAATGAAACGTGCTACAGCACCGATGCTCCAGCTATCGATGGTGAAATATATGGCAAAAGCTATTTGCGCGCATTGCACGCATTGCAGAATAACCACACCGAGGAAATCATTGATAACATGCGGGATTACTATGCCGTAGATCTACCTGATTTCTTACGTAACGCTCTTATCTATAGCGGTAATTTAAAGCTTTCTGTATATGTAAATAATATGGAGAAGGCACTTGAAGATATACTTGTCATACATCTTCAAAGCGACAGACACCGCAACTATATCTCTAATGTGTATTTTGAGGATATGATGATTCCGGTACTGCGTGAAAGATATCGTGCTTGCAGTTTTGAAAAACTGACAGGATGGTATGAGTTATGTGAGAAGATCTTTGAATTTGACTCTTACTAAAAATTGTGTTTGTCAAATAAGCAATCAACACAATTCATTTGCCATCAGTTCTACTTACATTTACCACTAAAATATTTGGATTCGTCGGATTATGTTTGTAATTTTGCGAACAACAAACATTGCTTGATTCAAAATCATTGACATTTATACTATTGCAATCTCCAATGACTAACGTATACTGTCAGAAAATTCTTTTTTTCGAGCACATTGTTCGTTATTTCACAAACAATAATCCAACTATAAAACGTAATTATTATGAAAAAACTTCTAATGTATTCAGTCATTCTGATCACACTGATATCATGTGGAAACAAGACGAAAAATACTGAGATAAGTGTGAATCCATTGGAAAGTGACAGAGTGGAAGTATTATATTTCCACAGCAAAAAGCGTTGTGCCACATGTATGGCAATTGAAAAAAATACCCAAGAAGTACTTGACTCTATATTTGCAAATGAAATCAAAAACGGAGCGATAGTTTTCAAGACCATTGATATCTCAACACCTGAAGGCGAGAAAATCGCTGACAAATATGAGGTTACCTGGTCATCCTTATTTGTTAATCAGTGGCAGGAAGGACGAGAAATATGCAATAACATGACTGAATTCGGCTTCAACAACGCCAGAAAAGATCCAGAGGGATTCAAGAAAGGTCTTACTGAAAAAATACGTCAATCACTGAAATAATGGAATGGTTACAGGCATTGCTTGACAACAGCTCAGCTCCTATCATTACAGCATTCTTACTTGGGTTGATTACAGCAATCTCTCCTTGCCCGCTTGCCACTAATATTGCTGCGATAGGCTTCATAAGCAAAGATATCGAAAACCGTAGGCGAATATTCATAAATGGGATACTATACACATTTGGACGAATAATTGCATATACTTTCCTCGGCATTATTCTTATTTCTATTCTGAAAGAGGGTGCAAGCGTATTCAGCCTTCAGAAAACTATTGGCAAATGGGGAGAACTCCTGCTTGGTCCTATATTGGTAGCCATCAGCCTGTTTATGTTATTTGGGCACAAGCTTAATCTCCCTAAATTCGGGTTCAACGGTAATGGTGAAGATCTCGCGAAAAAAGGCAGTTTGGGAGCATTATTCCTTGGCATTCTGTTTGCAATGGCATTCTGCCCCACAAGCGGAATCTTTTATTTCGGAATGCTAATCCCCATGTCGGTTCCTGCAAGCCACGGATGGATCATGCCAGCTATATTTGCTGTCGCCACGGCTCTTCCAGTACTGATTGTGGCATGGATATTTGCTTTCAGCGTCAAACACATCGGCACATTCTACACAAACATACAGACCATCCAGAAATGGCTCAATATCATTGTGGGCGCACTGTTCTTTTCTGTAGGCATCTACTATTGCATAACAATTTATCTTTAAACATTAACCAAAAGACGAAACATCAAACAATAATCATAACATGGAAATCAAGGTATTAGGAACAGGCTGTGCAGGATGCAAAGCTCTCTACAACACCGTGCAGGACGCAGTAGCCCAACTCGGTATCAGCGCCAATGTGATAAAGGAAGAGGACCTGATAAAAATAATGGAGTACAACGTGATGTCGCTTCCGGCACTTGTTGTTGACGGCAAGGTGGTATCAAAAGGCAAAAAACTAAATGTCGAACAAGTCAAAGCTCTGCTCGGATGATACAGAATTTCGCTGACTGGCTCGTATACACGATATTCGGCATGTCACCGGAATCGCATCTGGGCAGTGCTGTCAATTTCTTCTTCTATGATTCCATAAAGATAACAGTACTGCTATTCGTCATATCTGTAATAATGGGGATCATCAATGCCTATTTCCCGATTGAAAGGCTGCGACAATATCTCACCAACCGCAAGTTCTACGGACTCGAATACTTCCTGGCTTCGCTATTCGGAGCGATAACACCATTTTGTTCATGCTCGTCAATACCTCTTTTCATTGGTTTTGTAAAAGGAGGCATACCTTTAGGAGTTACGTTATCCTTTCTTATCACATCCCCTCTTGTCAACGAGGTTGCTGTCGCAATATTTGCCGTAACATTCGGCTGGAAAATAACCGGAGTGTATATTGCAAGTGGCATTATCATGGGGACGTTGGGAGGAATGATTCTTGGCAGGATGAGACTTAACCATCTGCTTACCCCATGGGTACGCCATATACAGGCGCAATCTGATGCAGAAACAGAGGCATGGGAATCGGAAAAGCTATCATTCTTTAAGAGACTTCCGACAATCATATCAGATGCCTGGAACATTGTGAAAGGGGTGTTTATTTATATTCTGATCGGAATCGCTATCGGAGCTGGCATACATGGATTTGTCCCTGATGAGTTTTTTGCCCAATGGATGGGAAAAAACAACTGGTATGCCGTACCTCTTTCAGTAATTCTCGCCGTTCCGATGTATGCCAATGCAGCCGGTATAGTACCAGTGATACAAGTATTTGTAGCCAAAGGCATCTCAATCGGAACCGCACTTGCATTCATGATGGCTGTGGTAGGACTATCCTTACCGGAAGCCACATTGTTGAAAAAAGTTATGACCTGGAAACTTATAGGCATATTTTTTGGCGTAGTCACATTTATAATAATTATCTCAGGATATTTATTTAACTGGATATTATGAAAATATTGCTCTTTACACAAGCAACAGCCTAATGTCACAATGCTCTTATACACCTGATTCCCAGCTCTGTATTAGAACATTTTAATATACCTGTGATAAGACATAATCATACGGTAAACTGAGAATATTCCTCAGAAGCAAGGTTGAGGAAATGCTCTGTGCGACGGTCCCCTAACGGCGATAACTTGTCGTGCTCAGTATGATGATATTTGAATCCGCATTTTTCAGCAACACGCCTGGAACGATCATTGCCGTCATAATGGCCAATCCATACATTCGAAAACCCCAAATCATCAAAACATCTCTTGACAAGAGCCTTGACAGCTTCTGTGATATAACCATGCCCCCAATACGGAACACCTATCCAATAACCGATTTCAGCCTCACCTACCCGCATCTCAGCCGAATGAAGCCCGTCTCCAAACATTATTCCACATGACCCCACAGGCTCGCCGGTAGATTTCAGCACCACCGCATAAGTCTCGGGAGAGGAAAATATCGTACGAATTATCTCAAGACTATCCTCAACCGAACCATGAGGCATCCATCCTGCAACCGGACCGATAGCCGGGTCCTTGGCATATTTAAACAGTGACTCGGCATCATCCTCATGCCAAGGGCGCAAAATCAGTCTCTCTGTTTCAATCATATTCAAATGAGGTATTAAACAATACAGATGTGCAATCTCTTATTTCTGTAAAGTTAATGATATTTGCTGAGATATTCAACCTCCTATCAAAATTTTATACCCGACTTCTTAACCTGAAAATAATAATTGTACGATTCTTTCATACTTATTTGCTACTTTTGCGGTGCTGAATAAATACAAAAAACTATGGCAACCAACACTGACGACAATCAGGGCCCGATGAAACTGATCTTCAACTACAATAATGTGTTCTACAGCTTCATCTACGATGATTTGAGCGGATGCATTCACCGTTCAAAGGAATACGCAATCAATTATGTATACTCCGGCGAGATGATTCTCGACAATGGTAATGAGAGGATACATGTCCGTAAAGGTCAATGCGTATTCATACCGCGCGACCATCATATAACGATGTATAAAAAGACTTTTGAGGGAGAAAAATACTGTGGCATATTCCTTATGTTCACCCGCAACTTCCTGCGTGAGATGTATGGCAAACTCGGATATAACCGCCGAAGCTCCAATGCACAGAAGCTCGACAATAGTGTGGTGATATTGCCTGACACTGTGGAACTCGCGTCACTGTTTGCCTCCATGACGCCATATCTAAATCCGGATATAAAACCTAAAGATGAATTTATGGAGCTGAAACTCCAGGAGGGGTTGATGACTTTGTTATCTATCGACAAACGTTTTGCCCCGACAATGTTTGATTTCAGCGATCCATGGAAAATCGATATACTCAACTTCATGGAGAATAACTACATGAGCGATCTGAGCATAGAGGAAATTGCGCACTACACAGGACGAAGCCTTGCGACATTCAAGCGCGACTTCAAAAAAATCAGTGACCTGACCCCGGAAAAATGGCTTATCAAGAAACGACTTGAAAAAGCGTATAACCTTATGAAACACAGCAAAAAGAAAGTGGTGGAAGTATATGCCGAAGTCGGATTCAGAAATCCATCACATTTCTCCACCGCTTTCAAGAAACACTTCGGTGTAGCACCTTCAGCCGTCACAGTTTAGACAGAATTTTTTATCTGAACTTTTCAGCAATGACAATTGAGCCTCACAGCAATTACGCTGTGGGGCTTTAATCGTAATTTTGCAGAAAATAAGAATGCATAATGAAAAACATCAAACTAAGGACTATAATTCTGCTTTCCGGAATTCTAAGTATCCCGGGGCTAAATGCCAACAATGTCAAACAATCAAATAATAATGTCATGGAAACATTGAATCTAACCCAGGAATGGGACAAAACTTTCCCCAAAAGCGACAAGATCGACCATTGCAAGGTCACATTCATAAACCGTTATGGCATAACACTTGCCGCAGACATGTATAAACCACAAAATACCACAGGCAAGCTAAGTGCCATCGCCGTGTGCGGACCATTCGGTGCAGTCAAGGAACAGTCCTCAGGACTTTATGCACAGGAGATGGCTGAACGAGGCTTCCTGACAATAGCATTCGATCCGTCATTCACAGGCGAGAGCGGCGGCACTCCACGGTACATGACCTCTCCCGACATCAACACCGAGGATTTCAGTGCCGCGATAGATTTTCTCGTCACACACCCTGATGTCGATCCGGAAAAAGCAGGTGTCATAGGCATATGCGGATGGGGAGGACTCGCCATAAATGCCGCAGCATCCGATACACGTATCAAGGCCACTGTCGCCTCAACGATGTACGACATGAGCCGCGTAGAAGCCAACGGCTATTTCGATGCCTCCGACAGTGCAGAAGCACGCAACGAAACTCGCCGCAGATTATCGGAACAACGCACCAAGGATTACCTCAATGGCACTCCCCTGCTCGGAGGCGGCGTGCCTGATACGCTCCCTGAAAACGCGCCACAATTCCTTCGTGATTATTACGACTACTATAAGACCGACCGCGGATATCACTCCCGATCACTCAACTCTAACGGAGGACGCAATGCCACATCCCCGATACCATGGATCAACACCCCTCTGATGAGCCGTGCAGGAGAAATCGAAAATGCTGTCATGATAATACACGGAGAGAAAGCCCACTCGTTATATTTTGGAAGCGATGCCTACAAGAATATGACAGTCACTCCCGGCAAAGATAACAACAAGATCCTCATGATAATTCCCGGAGCAAGCCACACTGACCTGTATGACCGAAAAGAGATAATTCCATTCAGCGCAATGGAGACATTCTTCAATGAGCATTTAAAATAGAATGTCATGCATCACAAAATCAAGGCATAATCTCATAATAAACTGACGGGGCGTAGAAAATTCTACGCCCCGTCAGTTTATTCACAATAACTTGCTATTTGGATGCCTTAAAATTGAATACCGGACGGATAATAGTGTCGATATTCACCGTAGGACCGATGTTGGCTATGATTTCGTCAGCAGGCTTGTATGCCATAGGTGATTCGTCGAGGGTGAAATTATTGACACTCTCGGAATATATCCCTTTCATAGCCGCCTCAAAATCCGCCATACTTATCTGCTCATAAGCAGCAGTACGACTTAGAACCCGCCCTGCACCATGAGGAGCCGAGTAATTCCAGTCGGAATTACCTTTTCCGGTACACAGCAATGAACCGTCACGCATGTTAAGCGGAATGATGCATCGTTCGCCCTTTGCTGCGGAAATGGATCCTTTGCGTATGATATTATCGTCTGAAATATAATTATGCACACTCTCAAACTCCTCAATAATATCCACGCCGTGGAAAAATTTCATTAACAATTGTGCTATAAGCTTGCGGTTAAGCACAGCCCACTGCTGACACAGACGCATATCATGAAGATAATCCTCCCTCATAGCCCCCTCCACATAGCAGAGAGCATGAGGCAGAGAGGGCTTTGCTTCAGAACGGTCCTTACGCATCTTTCTTATTACACCCTGTATCTCTGAGCGACGACCTGCCATTTTATATTCCTCTATGGTGCGTCTTATTGCCAGCTCAAACTCATCGGCTCCATCAGTGAGATGTGTGACCGCATGAGCCTGATATATCTCAGCCACCTGTTTGCCAAGATTACGCGACCCAGTATGAATCACAAGATAGAGATAACCGTCTGCATCACGGTCAAGTTCTATAAAGTGGTTGCCTCCACCGAGCGAACCGATCGACTTATAGATACGGTCGGAATATTTCAATTCCCTATAGCACCGCAGTCCTGTGACCATACGCTTTGCCTCCCGATATATCTCCATATCCTCTCCTGCAAGCTGCTTGAATCCATGTTTCTCCTCTCGTATCCACATTCCTGATGGCACATTTGAGAGAATATGCTCATTAAAGGCATGAAAATCTATGCTTTCATCGATCCTGAATTTCAGCACCCGCATACCGCAACCGATGTCGACTCCTACAATATTAGGAATTACCTTATCGCCAAGATCTCCTGTAAAGCCTATCACACATCCTGCTCCGGCATGAACATCGGGCATAATACGAATCTTCTTATCCGCAAAAACATCAATTGACAATAACTCCTCAATCTGTTCCAAGGCTGAAGATTCTACATTATCCGTGAAAATTTTCACATCATATCCGTCAATCGTTCTCATATATCTCAAATTTTTTATTTCGGCACAAAATTACAGATCCAATGCGCATTCTATTTGCGCACTCAAAAAAAGTTTCTCTCATCAGCCCATAATATATAACTTTTACAATAAATTCAGTTTTTATTCCTTATTAATTAGGCTTTTATAAAAGTTATAATTAAATTTGCAACTATATATTACGACAAGAACGGAAATCTTGTCTACGTGAACACCAGCCGGGTTATGACTGACGGACATAGAGACAACAGCGTCGGAGAGCGCAAGCTCATCTGGGATGAGGAGAATCGTCTGCTTGCAGTTGACG
>ERZ777305.2766-NODE-2766-length-13787-cov-3.089790_pt1 | contig 13787 bp, 10 predicted proteins | sample MGYA00374965_ERZ777305 | MGnify/ENA primary metagenome ERZ777305 (study PRJEB29328, sample SAMD00013331) | mouse gut metagenome | study: EMG produced TPA metagenomics assembly of the Metagenome analysis of fecal microbiota from mouse which was promoted... | reverse complement strand
CCCTTGGCGTCGTTGGTGCTCTCGGCCAGCTCCAGGGCGGAGAAGGTGGAGGAGGAGAGCACCAGGCAGTAGGTATTGTTATCCATCAGCGTGAGCTCCTCGTGGGTGAAGGTGGTGAGGTAGTAGTTATACTGGGGCCGCATATTCTGATAGCTCAGGTTGGCGGGGCTGAGGTAGACGCCGGTGACCTTGCCGCCGGCGCTGCTCCCGCCACCGCCGCCGCTGCAGGCGGCCAGAGACAGGGCCATCGCCCCGGCCAGGAACAGGGTAACCAGTTTCGTGTGCTTTTTCATCGAAATATCCTCCTCTTATATTTGTCAGGGGCTCTCCCCCTTTTCGCACCCCCAATTTATTCGATATGCCCAAAGTTTTCAATGGGAACCGCATAACCTTTGTCTCTGGCCGCACAACCTTACAAACACGGACAGCCCAACCTTGACTTTCCTTGTTAAAATTGCTATATTGAATAGGCAGAAGGAGGCGGACAGACATGATCGATATTGCCATTGTGGAGGACAACCGGGAGCAGGCCGCGGCGCTGGAAAGCCATATCAAGACCTACGCCGCTGACCATAAGTTGTCTGTCTCCGTCTCAATCTTCTATGAACCCATTACTTTTTTGGAAAAATACTCCCCGTTCCACATCGTGTACATGGACATCATGATGCCCATGCTCAACGGCATGGACGCGGCCAGGCTGCTGCGGGAAAAGGACGAAAAGGTGATCCTCATCTTTGTCACCACCATGCGCCAGTACGCCATCCAGGGTTATGAGGTTGCCGCCTCTGATTTCATCGTCAAGCCGGTGGCCTACCCGGAGTTTGCGCTGAAATTCACCAAGGTGCTGGCCAGGCTGGAGCACGTGATGCCCCCCGACGTGCTCATCCGCACGGACACCAGCTTTGTGCGCCTCTCGCCCCGTGATGTCCGCTATGTGGAGGTCAAGGGGCACCACTGCGTCTACCACACCGCCAGCGGGGAATACCGCCAGTACCAGACCATGAAAAGCGCCGAATCTGCCCTGGCGGGGCAGGGCTTTGTCCGCTGCAACAGCTTCCTGTTGGTCAACCTGACCCATGTGGACCGCATTGACGGCATGAATGTGATCGTGGGCGGGGAACCGCTCCAGATCAGCCACCCCAAACGGAAAGCGTTTACCGACGCCTTTGTCCGATTTATGGAGACAAAACGCTATGAATGAGCTGATCGCGGCCTTTACCACGCCCTACACCATGCAGAGCGTCAACCTGATGCTGACCTACTGGGAGTGCTATATCTGCATTGCCCTCTTTGCTCGCAGGTTTGAGCGGCGGGATTTTTTCCTCGTTCGTATCATCCTCACCCTGCTGGAGGGAATGGTGGTCTGTTATCTCCTGGCTATTTGGTATACGGAAGCAGACTCTCTCCTGGTGCGGGTGCTGTGCTACTCCGCCATCACCGTGTTGAACTTTACCGCGCTCATGTTCTGCTGGAGGGACGATATTGAAGAGATGCTGCTGGCCTTCTGCTCCGGTATGGCGGCCTATCAGTTCACCAACAAGCTCTATCCTCTGCTGCAAAATCTGCGGGGGATTAATGACCGGGAAACGCTGGCATTGCTCCATCCGGGAGATGCAAGTATCTCAAATCTGGACTGGACGCTCTTTTTTGGTTTTCATCTGCTGTCCATTGTTGTGTTGGCCTTACTTTTCACGCCGAAAAACCGGCTGGTCCACAACCGGCGCACCACTCGCAATGTTATTATCCTGTCCATTGCCACGATAACGCTGGTGAATATCCTGATTTGTATCTCCCGGGTGTACGAAGGGGAAAGTCCCATGCTCAATATTGTGACAAAGATACTCTATGTAGGCTTCAGCTTCACCATCTTGACGATCTGCGCGGGCATCTTTTCCCAGAGCGAGCAGGAGGAGCAGATTGGTGTCCTCCACCAGCTTTGGCGGCAGGATCGGGCGCAGTTTGAGTCTGTCAAGGCCAACATGGATGTCATTAACATGAAATGCCATGACCTCAAGCACATTCTGGACAGGATTGAGGACAAGCTCACCGGAGAGGAAGCGGCCTCCCTACGAGAGGCCATCCAGTTCTACGACGCCAATATCAAAACCGGCAACGAGGTGCTGGACGTGGTGCTGTGCGAAAAGGCCATGACCTGCCAGAAAAGCGGCATCTCCTTTTCCTGCATGGCAGACGGAGAAAAGCTGGATTTCCTCACCCCGGTACAGACCTATACCCTGTTTGGAAACATCATCGACAACGCGGTGGAGGCCGTGAAGCCCCTCCCGCTGGAGGAGCGGGTGATCTCCCTCTCCTGCTGGGAGGAAAAGGACTCGCTGGTGGTCGAAGAATCCAACTACTTCAGCGGCAGGCTGGAGCTGGATCACGGCCTGCCCGCCACCAGCAAGGGAGACAGCTCCCGCCACGGCTTCGGCACAAAAAGCATCCAGTATATCGCGGCGCAGTACGGTGGCACGATGGACATCAAGGTGGTGGACAATATGTTTTTCCTCACCGTCCGCTTCCCGCTTGGCAGGAACAGGGACAAGACCGCATGACAAAGCAGCCGGGGCCGCGTAAGCGGTCCCGGCTGCTTTGTACCCTTATCGGATGGTGACGATGTACTCCCCCGCCTGGGTGACGACCACCCGGTTCCCGTCCACCTGGCAGTCCCCGCCGGTGACGGTGATATCCGTGCCCATGCCCTCCGGCACGATGATCGTCCCCACGGCATCAATGGCGTTCACGGTGAGCGTTTTCCCCTCCGCCGTAGTCTCCAGCTTCACGCCGATTTCCCCTTTAGGCGTCCAGACGGTACAGTCAAAGCTGTCCAGGGCGGCGCAGGGTGCGATCTTGTATTCTTCAAACCCTGCCACGGTGGGGCGCACCCCCGCCGCGTACTTGGACAGGATGTACAGCGGTGCCGTGGTTGACGGTTCCGGTCTCCCCGTCGAAGGTCTCCCACAGGGTATCATACTCGTCCTGGAGCATGGGCGCGTAGCGCTCCCGCATCCTCTGGAGGGCCAGATCCGTCCGTCCCATGACGCACAGGGCCTCCAACACGTACTTCTCAATGAAGGGGCTGGCCTCATAGGTGCTCATGACCACGTCGGTGATGAGGGCGTAGTCCTCCTCCCCCGCCAGGCCGGACAGGGCCAGCATGGCGTTGGCGCGGTCATCCACATACTTGCTGTCCGGGCTCTTGAAGCCCTCCTCAGTGTAGTAGGCGGTCCGCCAGTTTTCCTGCATGGCGTCCATCCGCTCGGTGAGGAACCCAGTGTCCTCGGTGATGCCCAGCTCGTCGGCCATGGATTTGGTGACGTTGAGGGCATAGTAGTAGATGCCCGCCTGGAGCAGCTGGGTGTCGATGCGATCCCCCCAGTCGTTCCACGTCCAGGAGCCCTCCCGGTACACCGGCAGGCCGTTTTCCATCTCCACCATTTTCAGGTAGTTGAGGAAGGCCTCGCAGTAGGCCGCCGCCGTCTCCCGGTCCCCGGAGTGGAGCCAGTAGTGATACACGCTGGTCATAAAGATAAGGCTCTGATTGGGAATCTCCTGGGGTTTCACGCTGGGGGCGCGGCTGGGAATGGCCCCGTCCGTCCGCGTCCAGGCCACGCAGGCCAGGATGGCCTTTTTCGTCATATCCAGCCCCGCCTGGTCGTAGCTGTACAGCACCGCGTCGATCTGGTTGGAGGCGTCCCCCATGTAGGGGCCCCGCTCCCGCTCGGGGCAGTCCATGTAGGTGTCCCGCATACAGATGGCCAGGGTGTTGAGGGATTCCTGCCACAGCTGGTCCAGCCCCGCGTCGGAGGAGCTAAACGCCCCCGCCCATTCGCCGTTGAAGCCGCTGACGCGGTAGCCCAGCCGGGTGAAGGTCACGCCTGCCTCCGCCTCGATAATGAGCTTGGAGCCGCTGCGCCAGGGATAATTCTCATAGCACTGGGCCCCCTCGGCGGTGACATAGGTGTCCTTGAAGTTGGGCATGTCCTGTTTGTCAGTGTAGGTGTCGGTGTAGAAGGTCAGCTTTTTGCCCGCCGGAGCCTCCAGCTCGAAATAGGGGGTAAACTGGATGTTGCCCGGCAGCTCCAGCACCAGGGTGGTGTCCTGGGCCAGGGCCGCGCCCACATAGTCCCCGGCGTTGGCGAAGTCGGTGATCTCCTCAAATTTGATGGGGGCAATCATGGCGGAGTAGAGGCCGCCGAAGGGGATGTCCCCGGCCTTGGCAATCAGCGCGGCGCTCTCCCACCCGCTGTCGTTATAGCCCTCGGCCATGAACTCGCCCAGGTCGTCCCGCGCGTCGAAATAGACGTTGCGCTCGGCCAGCATGGAGGACTGGGTGTAGCCGGGGTAATCCGCCCCAGAGGTGACCCGGTTCTTGTAGCCGGTGTGGCGGGCGGCCTTCCAGGAGCTGTCCGAGCATATAGATACGCCCCCGGCGTCCAGCTCAAAAATAAGCCCCGCCTGGGTGTACTCGTCCCCCTCCTCGTCCAGGAGGACGGGGACGATGGAGCCGTCCCCGGAGCGGCCATTAAAGGCCACCAGCAGGGCGATGGTGTTCTCCCCCTGCTTCAGGTTGGTGAGCTCCACCGTGTCATAGTAGCTGTCGTAGGGGGTTGGGCCCCGTTTCAGCGCGCCGTCCAGCACCACCAGCTCCCCGTTCACCCACAGCACGTATTTGTCCACGGCGGAAATAAACGCGGTGGCGGAGGGGACGGCCTGGTCCAGGGTGAAGGTCTTGCGGAAAGCCACATAGCTGTCCTCGGCGCAGCCCTCAGTCCAGATCCAATTGGCGGTCCAGTCTGTCTTTTTATACCTCTCAATGCTATCCAAATACATAAGATCCGAACGGTCTGCCATGCCCCGATCCGGGACAACGTTTTCTACCTCCACTGGGGCAGAAGAAGCGGGTATAATGTTATCCTCACTGTTACATCCGGCCAGCAACGAGAACACAGAGACAGCGCAGATCAGCAACGCGGTACCTCGTGTAAGCCATTCCCTTTTTATCATATACTCTCCTCCTCAAACCGGCCTGCGCTATTTTATATAAATATCCGCAGCCTATTCTGCAGCAATTATACATATTGTCATATGATAAGAAAGGGCAACCGCACAGCCTTGCCATTTTACGGCATAACCTTTTGTGTTGGAGAATCAAAATATTCTATAGGGACAAACTAAACTCCACAACACTCCAACAGCAAAAAAGGAAAATGGTATGAAGCCATTTGTCTCTTTTAATCACTTAAATTCGGTGCTTTGGGGGGAGCTCATCATATTACTTCATAGGGAGATTTTTTCTTCATGCAACTACCGGCACCCCAACAGGTGCCGGTAGTTGAAAATTCTTTAATTATTCACTGCCCACCTGACTGTGCAGTTCTCAATACAATTCCCAGTTATTCTCCACCGAGCGATCCTTCCTCCTGTTTTTTCTCTGCCATCCGTTTTGTTCGCCGTTTGCGAAGCACGTTCCGAATCACCACCACTATGACAACGATCAGAAGGATCAACACGCAGGCGGTAATCACCAGCGCCTTTTTCAGCATCCTTATGCCGGCGTCGTCGGAGAAGACGGGGAAGGGCTTTTTCAGCAGCGCCGTCAGGTCCATAACCTCACCGATGATCGGAAGGCTGGTATCATACTCCCGGTCGTTGTGCTCGCCATCTTGGAAGCTTAACCGCCAGATCGTTTTTTCGCCGCGCACTGCCAAAACTTCCGCATCTGTGATTTTACTGCTGTCCAGATTGCAGGCCGGACGGGCATAGGAATTCATTTCAAACGCAAAATTTCCGTTCACGGGGAAATCCATCACCGCTCCGAAGCTGAATACAAATCCTACATCCAACGGGAATGTAGGGATATGAGGGGAACGGAGCCAGTAGCCTTCCTCCGTTCCCTTGTACTGGGCAACACGGGAACGGGCATCCACAAAACCATACTGCGGATTCGTGATTTCCTCAGCGGAAAGCAGGAATAACCTGTCGCCGTTCAGGATTTCATCAACCGGGTCAAAATCCACCGTGCCGGTAGAAACCCCGGGAATTGGGATTCCAAAGCCCGGAATCGCAACACCTGCATCTGATTTCAGCGTAGGGAGGAGCGCACCGTATTCCGCCTGGGTCAGGTGGGATTGTGCAAAGTCTTCACACCAGATCTGAATATCGCTGTTCCGATAGTCAGTCGATCCGGGGTGTTCCGCCGCAAAGGCGTCTCCCCTGTCCGCAAAAGAGACAGATACATCTCCACCAATGTCGCGAAACAGAAGGCTGCCTCCCTTTTCATCCGAAATGAGATTCAGCGCCATAAGGAACATGCCCGGCTCGCCGGTATTGGTATGCTCCGTATCCAAAGCCAACCATTTCCCGTCAAAACCGCAAGCATCATCGCATATGCCAAAGCACACCACATCTCCCGCATGAATTTCCGCTTTTCCAGTTTCAGTGGCAAGAGGATCTGCGCAGCCTACGGCATAGGCCGGAGCAAGGAACAATATCAGCACCGCACACAGCAGTGCGCCGGCAATCCCCCGGACAGCGATCCTCTTTGCCGTGTATACAGCATTTTTCCAAAATGAGCAGTTCAACACAACAATCCCTCCTATTCTGTACGCAGCGCAATGACAGCGTCCTGTTTTGCCGCCCTTTTCGCGGGCAGCAGCCCGCCTATCATGGTGATGACCACGCTCAACGTGACCAAAACTACTGCATATACGGCGGGCAGGGCTACCGTAAGCGCTTCAATGCCCAGCAGACTTTCCAGTACGGCATTAATGGGAATTGTCAGCAACGCGGACACCCCTACACCCAGCAAGCCTGCACAGATGCCAACGATAAATGTCTCGGCATTAAATACCTGGGAAACGTTGTGCTTGGATGCTCCCAACGCCCGGAGGATGCCGATCTCTTTCGTCCGCTCCATCACGGAGATGTGCGTGATGATGCCGATCATAATACAGGAGACAACCAGGGACACCGCCACAAAGGCAATCAAGACATACGAGATCACGTCGACCATTGATGTAATGGAACTGGTCAATAGGGCCACATAGTCGGTATAGGTGATCTTGCCAGCCTCGTCAGCGTTGTCATTATAGCGCTCAATGCAGGCGGAAACCGCGTTCTTATCCTCAAAGCTGTCGGTATAAATGCTGATGGATGCGGGCGCATCATAACTGACCTTGCCGAACTTTTTCATGTTGTCTGCATATGAGGCCCCGTCGATATACTCGTTGTAAACGGACAGCAAGATCTCATTGTCCGGCGTTTCCGCCAGCCAGACGTCCAATGCCTGCGCCATAGCGGCTTCATCCATATTTGCGCCGCCCATATTCGCAGTACCTGTCTGGCCTGCCCCCTGCATGGGCTGAAGCCCGCTTTGCTGCTCTACGGGAGCGGTTCCCTGTGCATCTGCGGAGCTGTAATACAAAATCATAGAATAAAGGGATGCCTTATCCGATATGCCCATCGCCGAGATATAGGCAGAGGCTTCCACAATTTTTTCAGCATCATCCAGCGCCTCAAATTTCATCCCTGTGAGGACATTGGTTTCCTGATTTGCTTCTTGGGCAAGGACCACAGAGCTTCCACCTGTCTGTTGGATCACATAGTCTGTCAGCTGGGAGGTATAGGCCACAGCAGTGGAAATGACAGCGTTTGCAGCATCCTCCCGCGGCTTGACGATACCGCAGATTTTCAGTTCCAGAGCATCCTCCAAAAGCTGCTCTGCGTTCAAAGCCTTATCGCCAATATAGGAAAACGTGCCGTTCTCATGTTCGGCATAGTAACTGCTGGGCAAAACAAGATAAAAACGATGGCCGCTGATTTCCTCATAGCTCCAGTCCTTTGCGGTCACTTCTTCTCCCATTTTGATTTGCTCGGAGGCCTCCTCATAGTCCTCCGCTGTCAGCAGACCCAGTTGATAGAGAGTGCCGGCAGAAAGGGACTGATTCTCATCCAGAACCAACACCACCTCATCAAAATGCTCTGGCCAGGCCCCGTAAAGCATTTCATAGCTGTCGGTGACGATATGACTGACCATATTGCCGTCAGGGCTTGCCATCAGCTCGGAAAAATTCTCGGCCCCAGCAGATCCGCCCATCATCATTGACATATCTCCGATCCCGCCTGGCATGGAGCTGAATCCCCCGCCGGAACTGATTAAGGTCCCAACATCCGCGCCGCTATTAATCAACACTCCGTTCGCGTCATAAGAATAAACATCAAAGCACACATCATAGGTGTAGACAAATCCATTTTCCCCCAAATACTGATGGATTTCGCTGTTTGGGTCGTCCAAATAGCTCTTGAACGTTGTCAGGTTATTTTCTATGATACTGGCGAATACAGTTTCGCTCAGTTCAAGATCCCGGTAATCAGCGTGTACGCCATCCCGCAGTTCGGATCGCGTGTTTGGCCCGCCGATCCGCTGCCCGCCAGCCATCATGCCAGACATATCAAAGGTTTCCGCACTGATCGTGATGGGATAAGAGGTCATTGTGTCCTTCTGCATATCTGCGATATAGCGGTTTACACTGGAGGAAAGGGCCAGGATCAATGCAATGCCGATGATGCCAATGGAACCAGCAATAGATGTTAGCAGCGTCCGCCCTTTTTTTGTGCGCAAATTATTAAAGCTGAGCGACAATGCTGTGAGGAGCGACATTTTAGCCCGGCCCATGCTTTGATACTTTGGTGTCGGGAGCTCCCCCACTTCCGGGGTATAAGGCGCGGAATCGTCCGTAATCCTACCGTCCTGCAGTTTGACAATACGAGTGGAATACCGCTCCGCCAACTCAGAATTGTGAGTCACCATGACAACCAGACGCTCTTTAGAAACGTCCCGTAGCAGCTCCATGATCTGGAGGCTGGTGGCGGTGTCCAGTGCTCCGGTGGGCTCGTCGGCCAGAAGGATGCTTGGATTGTTGACCAACGCCCTTGCAATGGCCACTCGCTGCATCTGTCCCCCAGACATTTGATTGGGACGCTTATGGAGCTGATCCCCCAGCCCCACCTGAGTCAGCACCTGCTCTGCCCTTTGGCGGCGCTCCCTGCGAGAGATGCCGGAGATAGTCAGTGCCAACTCCACATTCGCGAGGATGGACTGGTGAGGAATCAAATTGTAGCTTTGGAAAACGAAGCCAACGGTGTGGTTTCGGTAGGAATCCCAGTCCTTATCCCTATATTTTTTGGTGGAGATGCCGTTGATCATTAATTCGCCGCTATCATATTGATCCAGTCCGCCGATGATATTCAGCAACGTGGTTTTACCAGAACCGCTGGGGCCAAGGATTGAAACAAATTCGCTGTCCCGAAAGCTCAAGCTGACATTGTCTAAGGCCTGCTGGATCAGATAGCCTGTTTTATATTGCTTCTTTATGTTTTGAATTTGCAGCATAGGTTTCCCTCCTGTTGCCGTTTAGTAACGAGATCATACGCTGTTTTTCTCAACTAAAACTCAACCAAATCTCAACTGAACCTCAATTTGATGTCGTTGAGGTTCAGTTGAGATTTTTGGTTTAAAATGCTTCCACAATATTGATATCTTTGCTATACTGTGAAAAAGAGGTGGTAGAAATGTTTCAAATCCTGGTGGTAGAGGACGATAATGAGCTGAGGGATCTTTTCTGTGCGGTTCTGACGGAAAATGGATACACTGCGGTTCCGGCTGTAGACGGAATTGATGCCTTTGATATTTTGGACGAGACGTATGTCGATTTGATTATTTCGGATATTATGATGCCGCGTATGGACGGGTTTGAGCTGATTAAAGCGTTGCGGGAAGCACATTACAACACGCCTGTTCTGATGATTACAGCAAGATCCAGTGCGGCGGATAAACGAGAAGGTTTCCGCATCGGCACAGATGATTATATGGTCAAGCCAATTGATGTTAATGAGATGGTATGGCGAGTGGAGGCCCTGCTGCGCCGATCCCAAATCGCCAGTCAGCGCAGGACAAAGCTGGGCGATACAATTCTTGACTGCGACACGTTGACCGTCCATACTGGCGGCGAGGAAACAGAGCTCCCTCAGAAGGAGTTCCTCCTCCTGTTCAAGCTGGCGGCCTCTCCCAACCACATATTTACGAGGCGTCAGCTCATGGACGATATATGGGGAGTGGACAGCGAAACGGACCCCCATACCCTAGACGTACATATTAGCAGGCTTAGAGAGCGTTTCCGTGGAAATCCAGACTTTGATATTATCACTATCCGCGGACTGGGTTATAAGGTGGTGAAGAAATGAAACTGCATCAGCGGACTATAAAAACAGCCGCAATGTTTTCCATTCTGCTTTTTTTGGTTTTGAGCATAACCATGACCCTTTCCACCGCCTTTGCTGTGTTGCTGTTTCGTATCGGTTTTTTGGATTCTCAGCATCTTCTGCGGGGGCTGTTCGTTACCCCAACGGTCAGCATCGTCATTGGAACAATTTTGTTTAGGCTGATTGGAAAACGCCCGCTAGAGCTGATCCTTGAAATCAGCAAAGCCACTCAAGAGGTGGCAAAAGGAAATTTCAATATCGAATTGAATGAGGATATACCAGCTTCTGAGATCCGGGAGATGGCCCACAATTTCAACGTAATGACCCGAGAGTTAGCTGGGACTGAAATTCTCCGAAATGATTTTATTGAAAACGTGTCCCATGAATTCAAGACACCTTTATCGGCGATTGAGGGATACGCCACACTGCTGCAGCGCAAAGAGCTTTCCGAAGAAAAACGGACTGAATATACTCGGCGCATCCTGTTTAACACACGGCGGCTTTCCACACTGATCGGTAATATTCTACTTTTGTCGCGGCTGGAACACCAAGAGATTGAAATTCAGAGGGAGTGGTTCTCCCTGGATGAGCAACTGCGGGAGGCTATCCTAATGTTGGAACCGCAGTGGAACGGAAAACATCTTGAGTTGGATATTGACCTAGATCCAGTGGACTGTTATGCCAACCGTGATCTACTCCTACAGATTTGGCAAAACCTGCTTGGAAACGCAATTAAATTTGTCAAGCAAGCCGGAAAAATCCGTGTACTGCTCAGGAAGATAGGAACTGACATTCAAGTTGTAATCCAAGACGATGGGATTGGCATGGATCAAGCGGTACTCCAACGAATATACGAAAAATTTTATCAAGGTGATACATCCCATAAAACAGCTGGGAATGGGCTGGGCCTTTCACTCACAAAAAGAATTGTTGACCTTCATGGCGGAAAAATTGAAGCGTCCAGCCAGGTGGGCGTGGGAACTACGTTTGTGATCACGCTGTCAGCACTTCCAGCTTCTTAGGAAGCACATTGAGCTGTCAGCCGTTCTTGTGCCAGAGCACAGCCTGCCAGTTGCATACAAACCATTATTTTTATTATAGTCTGGCAGTCCACTGCTGCTCGCCAGAGAAGCTGGAGCAGAACGATACCCAATATTAGGAGACGAAACGGCCAGCTAACAGACCACATCTCGTTAAGAGACAGGCTCCAGGCTCATGCTATGTGAAAGGCTTTCTATTTAATTGCATAAGAGGCATCGCAACAAATAGAGAAAACAATGCGGGGGAAGACTGAACCTTCCCCCGCACGCTTATTCCCGTTTATGCCGCCTTTTGAAAGCGAATACTCTGTGCCCTCATTTGGAGCTCCTGCCCCAGGAACTTCAGCGTGGAAAATTCATCGTCCAAGCCATCCAGTTCCCGACGGAGTACACCCTCATAGTGCTTCTTTTTCTCCTCCAGCGCCTGGATCTTCAGCACCCAACGCTCCATCACCGCCGGGCTCTGGCTGCCGGATTTGATGAGGTAGTCCGCCCGCTCCTGGTAGGTAGCAATTTCCTTCTTCACCGCCGCATAGAATTCCTCGGTCATTTTAGACCGCTGCTTTTCATCGTCGATAATGAAAAAGCTGTTCACCATCAGCGGCGTCTCTCTGCGGTTGAGCCCGCCCAGCAGGCCGATGAAGTCCTCAAACACGTCCACCTTGTCCATGTGGGTGCGGGGCACGAAGTACATATGCCCTGTGATGCTCAGCTTGGTGGCCTCCAGCCCCCGCAGATAATTGACGCAGATGGTTTCGATCTGTTTTCGGTTGGCGCACTTCTGATAGAGTTCGAACAGCTCCTCCGCCTTGCGGCAGCAGGCCGGCACGTCGATGGCGTCGTCCGGTGCCATGTTTTCCGCTCGAAACACGCCGTCTTTCTTATCATAGCTGATGTTGGCCAGCTTTTCGTAGTTGTTGGTACGCTGGTTCAGCGTCTCCTTCACCAGCTCCCGGGATAAAATATCGGCGCTGGTGCGTTTATTGTCCCGGCAGTAGGCCAGGTAGATATTGGTCTCCCCCATGGCCGTCACCGGGATGCGCTCCCGGATGTCGCCGGTGGCGGAGCGGAACGCGTCCCCCACGGACAGCCGGGTGCCGCCGGCGTAGGGGATGCCCATGTCCTCGCACAGCTTGGACAGATCCTCTTTGTCCACCAGCAGGTTCGCCAGGGAGAAATAGAGAAACTTGCCCAGCATATGGGCCTCGTCGCCCTGGGACGTGCCAATAAAATCGTGCATATCAAATACGTTATCCATACTTGCCCTCCTGTTTTTTCACATGGCCTCTACCCGACTGAGAAGGTAATCATCGATCCCCTTGTACGCCGGGTCCCATGTGTATTTCGTGTATTTTAGGCCCTTGATGGCCTGCACTTCCCTCCGCATCGCCAGCACGGCATTGCGGACATCTGGGTTGGTCATTTGGTCCATATCCATGGCCTCCACCACCCGGGAGACGCCCAATCCCATCAGCGTTTTCTTCAGCCCGCGGATGGCATTTACCCCGCCCACGCACACAAACAGCGCGTCATGGGCCAGGTAGCTGGCCACGTCCCCCTTTAGCGGGCCCTCCGTGAGGAAGGCCCGCTTTTGGGTGGTGTCGCCGGTGACATGGATGTAGGAATAGCTGCGCGTGCCGTTGGGCAGATCCCGGCTGGACAGCCAGCGGTATTTTCGGTTTGGCTTGTCCGCGTCGTCCAGGCGGATCTTCATGCCCTGGATCAGCCCGTTTTTGTTGCGGACAGGGATCAAGAAGCCCTTTGGGCCGGTGATCGTCCAATCGCCATAGTAAGTACGGAACCCCGGCAGCCCCAGCAGCTCATGGCCACAGGAGCGGAGCAGGGCGGCCAAAAGCCGCCGCCCCGCCTCCGTTTCCGGCATACTTCGGTACTGATTTGCCTGGATGCGCTCCTCAGACAGCCCCCGCTCCAGCAGGTTTTCCCGGTGCTTATCCAGCAGCGTCAGGTGGTCCAGCATGGCGGTGTACGCCTCATGCCGCTGTTCCAGGGGCAAGGGCTGGCGTTCGGCGTCCGATGGGGATGCTTCCCGCCTGGACATGGGGTAGACCTTGCCCTCCTGTTTCAGCGCCTGGTATGCCTCCCGGTTGGTCACGCCCATGAGCCGGGCGTACAGCGTCACGCTGTTGCCATGGGCGCCGCACAGGTGGCAGCGGTACTGGTCGGTGGCGGTGTTCAGGCTGAGATGGTACTTCCCCGGCCCGTGGTCGTGGCAGAAGGGGCAGGTGGCCTCCACCTCCCGGTGTTTCAGTGTCCGGGAATCGAGGGCCACGCCGCACCGTCTGGCCGCGTCCACGATGGGGATTTTTTCGTATTGCTTCACGGCCAGACGGACTCCCCCCCTACGCCGCCTGCCGCTGGGCCACGTCAATAGGCCGCACAGGCCGCACCGCCAGGGGCGCGCCGCTGACGCACTTGGCCATGATGACCTGCCCGGTGGGCCGCACGTTGTTGAGGTCGTCCACC
>ERZ777305.2762-NODE-2762-length-13815-cov-3.929651_pt1 | contig 13815 bp, 11 predicted proteins | sample MGYA00374965_ERZ777305 | MGnify/ENA primary metagenome ERZ777305 (study PRJEB29328, sample SAMD00013331) | mouse gut metagenome | study: EMG produced TPA metagenomics assembly of the Metagenome analysis of fecal microbiota from mouse which was promoted... | reverse complement strand
TTATTTTGTTATTAATTTTTCATTTTTCTACTTGACTTTTTATAGTTGGTCTTTCCTGAATTTTGAGAAGCAGATTTTTCTGCTTCCATTGTTCTTTCTTGCGAAAGAAGTCGAATTATGTGCGTCACAATAGTATGTAAATGGTACATAATCAGACGTGTTTCATTATATAACAAAGATTCAATAAGTTTGTATAGCACTATTCAACAATCTTGCTAATGTTTTTTTTCGCAAAATAGATAAAACATCCGAGGGAATTATTCAGAATGCTGGAAATTATACGGAACACCGGAAATTGTTTGTTTCGCTTGACCGTTCTAGCATTCGGCATCCCGTCCAAAATGCTCTTGAAATTTGCCGTAAGATTCGATAAAATAGAACGGACAGAAGCCGCCGGACTCGGATGTTCAGCGGGAGCTCGAATGAAGAGGTTCTGCACAGGACGGGGCAGGATAAGATCCAAAACGTAGCGTTCAGCGTGCAGGTTTCACGGAGGCGCCCTGCACAGGCCAGGCCGCGATAATATCCGTCTTTTCGTATATCAGATTAGGGAAAGGGTGCTTTGGAAAGCGATGATACGATCAGAGAATCTGACATTTGAATATATAAGGCGCGACGAGGAAGGCAATGTCGAGTCCATCGCTAAGGCGCTGGATTCGGTTTCCATAACGGTAAAGAGAGGCGATTTCGTAGCGATTCTGGGGCATAACGGTTCGGGAAAGTCCACACTGGCAAAGCAGATCAACGCGATCCTGGTGCCGACCGAGGGCACGCTCTATGTGGACGGCATGGACACACAGGAGGAAGAAAGATTGTGGGATATCCGGCAGACGGCGGGTATGGTGTTCCAGAATCCGGACAACCAGATTATCGCGACGGTGGTTGAGGAGGACGTCGGCTTCGGGCCGGAAAATCTCGGGGTGCCGACGCAGGAAATCTGGGAGCGTGTGGAACGGAGCCTGAGAGCGGTAGGCATGTACGAGTACCGGACGCATTCTCCGAACCGGCTGTCCGGCGGGCAGAAGCAGCGCGTTGCGATTGCGGGCATTATGGCAATGAAGCCGAAATGCATTGTGCTGGATGAGCCGACAGCGATGCTCGATCCCAACGGACGCAGGGAGGTAATCCGGACGGTGCGCGAGCTGAACCGGCGCGAGGGCGTTACCGTGCTGCTGATTACGCACTATATGGAGGAGGTCATCCACGCGGACAGGGTGATCGTTATGGATGATGGAAAAGTTGTGATGCAGGGGACGCCGCGCGAGATTTTCAGTCAGGTGGAGAAGCTGAAGGAGTACCGGATGGATGTGCCGCAGATTACGGAGCTGGCGCATGAGCTGAAAAAGGCGGGAATGCCGCTTCCTGACGGCATACTTTCGGTGGAGGAGTTTACGGAAGCAGTGTGCGCCCTGCGGTGAGAGCACCGGCTTCCGCAGGAGGCGTCTGCGGGATAAAACCGTTTCATCAGAAGGTGGCGTCCGCACCTGCATCAAAGAAGAAGGGGAACAGCGGAGGGAACCGGAGAAGAAACGCAGGGCCGCTTCTTCCCGCGGGGGAATCTGGAAAGCGCACAGGCCGGTCCGGCTTATGACGGCGGAATGCGGGGAAGGAAATATATGTCAATTATCCTGGATAAGGTAAACTATGTATACAGCCCGGGCACCGCTTATGAAAAGCAGGCGCTTAAGGATATCAGCCTTGTGCTTGAGGACGGAGATTTTATCGGGCTGATCGGGCACACCGGCTCAGGCAAATCCACGCTGATCCAGCATCTGAACGGCCTGATGCGTGCCACAAGCGGCGGAGTGTACTATAACGGGGCTGATATTTATGATAAAGATTACAGCCTTCGGGAGCTTCGAAAAAAGGTCGGACTGGTATTCCAGTACCCGGAACACCAGCTGTTCGAGACGACGGTGCTGGCGGATGTGAAGTTCGGGCCGGCGAATCTGGGGCTGACGCCGCTGGAAGTCGATCTCCGCGCGTATGAGGCGCTTCGGCAGGTGGGTATCGGGGACGAGCTGATCGACGCTTCACCGTTTGAGCTGTCCGGCGGGCAGAAGCGGCGCGTGGCGATTGCGGGTGTGCTGGCGATGCAGCCGGAGGTGCTGATTCTGGACGAGCCGACGGCGGGCCTGGACCCGCGGGGAAGGGACGAAATTCTTGACCGGATCGCAGCGATCCACGAAGAGAGACATATTACGGTGGTGCTGGTCTCGCACAGTATGGAGGATGTGGCGAAATATGTGGATCGCATTATTGTGATGAACGGCGGAAGCGTCGCCTGGAACGATACGCCGCGCAATGTATTCCGGCATTACCGGGAACTGGAGGCGATCGGGCTGGCCGCGCCGCAGGTGACCTATGCGCTGCAGGCGCTGCACGGCAGGGGTCTGCCGGTTGACACGGATGTGACGACTGTGCGGGAGGCGAGGGATGCGGTGCTTGCCTGGTATCAGAAGAACGGCAGAAACGGTCTGCGTGCGGAAGCCGCAGGGGTGCAGGGAAAATTATATTCAGAGGAGGCGGGCGGAGACAGCCCCTGTGCAGGAGCAGAGAAACGCCGGGGAGGAGCGCGATGATACGGGATATTACAATCGGACAATACTATCCGGCGGACTCGATCCTGCATCGGCTGGACCCTCGGGTGAAGCTGTCCGGCACACTGATTTTTATAATATGCCTGTTCCTTGTAAAAAACCTCTGGGGCTATCTGGCTGCGGCGCTTTGCCTGGGCGCGGTAATCCGGCTGTCGAAGGTGCCGTTCCGGCACATTGTAAAGGGGCTGAAGGCAATTATTTTTCTGCTGCTTTTTACGGTGTTGTTCAATCTGTTTCTGACCTCGGGCACGCCGGTGTTTGAATGGAGGTTCATCCGCATTACACAGGAAGGGCTATATCTTGCGTTTTCCATGGCAGTTCGTCTGACCCTGTTGATTATCGGATCCTCCCTCATGACCTTCACCACAACGCCGAACCAGCTGACGGACGGGATGGAGAGTCTGCTGCGCCCGCTGAACAAAATCCATGTTCCGGTGCATGAGGTGGCGATGATGATGTCGATCGCGCTGCGTTTTATTCCGATTCTGCTGGAGGAAACGGACAAGATCATGAAGGCGCAGCAGGCGCGGGGCGCGGATTTCGAGACGGGAAATATTATCCGGCGCGCAAAGGCGATGATCCCGATTCTGGTGCCGCTGTTTATCTCGGCGTTCCGGCGCGCCGGTGATCTGGCGATGGCGATGGAAGCGCGCTGCTACCGCGGCGGCAAGGGCAGAACAAAGATGAAACCGCTGCGCTATGGAAGGAGGGATGCCGCCGCATGGCTGATTCTGGGGGTGTTTGCCGCAGTGATTATCGTGACGAGGAAGGTGTAAGATTTTCTGTGCGCAGGGGGGCGGAAGTTTTCTGAAGCAGCGCACCGCTCAGGATTTAACGTTGACTGCCGTTGCGGGCAGAGTGAAAACGTGGTGTGCCGGCGGCCAGGGATGCGCCGGCACGGATTAGGGAAAAAGGAGAGTACTTACATGATGAGAAAAAAAGTATTATGCATGCTGCTGGCCGTGCTGCTGGCGGTTACCGCGCTGCCTGCCGGCCGTGCGGGCGCGGAGGAAGCACCTTTATGCACGGAATATACCGGGAGTAATGTAAACAAACAGAATTACACCACCTGGACACGTAAGGTAAAATCCTATCTGACGGTCTGCGAGGATGGTACCCTGCTGCGTTTTCAGTATGTGGACGACAGTCAGAGTTATGTGGCGGAATATTACGATGCCTTCTTTCAGCTGCTCCATGTGGAGCAGATCGCTGCTGAACTGCCGCTTTTCGGCGGATTTTATGCATCGGGGGATAATTATTTTATTTTGACCGGGCAGGAGAATAAAGAGCAGTCGGCCTCCGTGGAATGCTTCCGGATTACAAAATACGATAAGAACTGGAAGAGAGTCGGTTCGGCAGGACTGTATGACTGCAACACGACAATCCCATTCCGTGCGGGCTGTGCGCGGATGGCGGAGGCGGGGGAGTACCTTTTGATCCGCACCTGCCATGAGATGTATGCCACCGAAGACGGAAAGAATCATCAGGCGAATGTAATGATACAGCTGAACATGGATACCATGCAGATCACGGATTCCTTTACAAAGATTATGAATACATCCTTCGGTTATGTCAGCCATTCCTTCAATCAGTTTATCCGGGTGGAGGACGGCAGAATTGCTGCGGTGGATCACGGAGATGCCTATCCGCGTTCCATCGTACTGATCCGGTATCCGCAGGATGTTACATACGGAAGCTTTACCAGTGGAGGATGCGAAGCTGTAAATCTGCTGAAAATCCCGGGAGAAATCGGTGATAATTACACCGGTGTGTCGGTGGGCGGCTTTGAATATTCCGATACAGCCTGGATTGTGGCGGGAAACAAGACGGATTTTGACCGTGACGATGACACAACATGGAATATTTTCGTAGCGGCGGCCTCGAAAGCAAACGGCGCTGTTACGGTAAGACAGCTTACGGATTACACGACGGAAGACCATGTTTCTACCCCGCAGCTTGTGAAAACGGGAGCGAATGAATTTATGCTGCTGTGGCATCTCGCGGAAAAGGTATATTATACCCGGCTGAATGGAGACGGCAGCCAAAACGGAGAAATTTATGAGCTGGAGGGAAGTCTTTCGGACTGCGCTCCGGTGGTTTATAACGGAAAGGTTGTATGGTATACCTTTAAGGACAGCAAAGTTACCTTCTATCAAATAGATGCGGAGGATTATTCCGATACAAAGAAAACCACAGTGGACAACACGCACACCTGGGAGCTGGAAAGCGCAAAGCCGCAGGTGCATACTGCATTGGTGTGCTGTACCAAATGCGGGAAAAAACAAACGGTTGATACCCCGATTTCCGTGAGGGTATGGTGGCAGGAGCAGAATAATACGGACGGCTATAACAGCCTGGAATACTCAGATTCGTTCCGGACGGGAGATACGCTTCAGTTCTTTGCTATCCCGACCGGAAAGGAAAATCCCGAAAATGAGGAAGAATGCAGGGATTTTGAGGTAGAATGCTCCGATCCGGATGCTATGGTTATAACGGCGGAAAAGGACGACAAAGGGTTTTACGGGCGCGGCGTGACAGGCTCGCTTCAATTTCTGAAGCCGGGGAACCATACACTGACCATCCGCCATATCTACGATGATTCCCTGACAAAGGAATTTGTGTTCCATGTTATAGGGGAGCCGGACGCGGTTTCGCTGAACCGAAAGGCCGTTTCACTGAATCCGGGCAAAACCTATACGCTCAAGCCGGCCCTGACGCCGGAGGACGCCGAGACGAAATTTACCTGGACAAGCAGCAATAAAAAAGTAGCGACGGTGAAAAACGGAAAAGTGACGGCAGTTGCCGCCGGCCAGGCAAAAATTACGGTGAAAACGGCAAACGGGAAGAAGGCTGTCTGTACCGTAACAGTGAAAAAGCCGCCGGAAGGCGTCAAACTTTCCAAAGCAAGCGTTACGCTGAAGAAGGGAGAAACCTTTACGCTGAAGGCGTCTCTCACCCCTTCGGATTCCTACACGACTTACACCTGGACGAGCAGCAATACTAAAGTGGCGAAAGTAAAGAGCGGCAAAATTACGGCCGTTGCCAAGGGTACGGCAAAAATCACAGTGAAAACGGCAAACGGAAAAACAGCCGTCTGCAAGGTGGTTGTAAAATAATGAGCGAAGCCGAAGCGGAATGATGCAGGGCCGGCAGGAGAAGATAGAAGAGGGAAGATGGAAGATGGAAGCGGGAAGGGGGCAGGAACGGATATGAGACGGATTATGCTTCGAGTCGCTTATGACGGAACGGATTACTGCGGCTGGCAGAGTCAGCCGAACGGAACGGCGGTGGAGGCGGTTATTAACCGCGAGCTCTCGGCACTGCTGAAGGAGCCTGTTTCTGTGATTGGCGCGAGCCGCACGGATTCGGGGGTGCATGCGCTCGGCAACGTCTGTGTTTTTGATACGGAAAGCCGCATCCCCGGCGAGAAGTTTTCCCATGCGCTCAACGCGCGCCTGCCGAAGGATATTGTTGTCCGGCAGTCCTGCGAGGCTGCGGCGGATTTTCACCCGCGCCGGTGCACCTGCCGGAAAACCTATGAATACCGGATTTACAACTCCGTATTTCCGAATCCGCTGCTTTCACGGTATTCTCATTTTCTCTACCGGGAACTTGATGCGGAGGCGATGCGCCGTGCGGCGGGATATCTGGTGGGGGAGCATGATTTTAAGAGTTTCTGCTCCGTAAATACGCAGGTCAAAGATACCATGCGCACGATCCACTCGATTGAAATTTCTGAGCAGGCGGCCGGGGGAATGAGCCTTTGCTGCGCTGCGCCGGTTTTGCCGCCGGAGCCGGGACGGAATGATGGGACACGGAGCAGCGCCATGCCGGTTTCGGGGCAGCCGGGGGCGGGCAGGCTGATTACAATCCGGGTCAGCGGGGGCGGCTTTCTGTACAATATGGTGCGTATTATTTCCGGAACCTTGATCGAAGCGGGCCTTCACTGGAGGGAGCCGGAAACGATGCCGCAGATTCTGGCAGCCTGCGACCGGGCCGCCGCCGGGCCGACTGCGCCGGCCTGCGGGCTTACGCTTGTTGAGATCTGCTATCCGGAACAGAAGAGAATGGGGTGACCGGAGCTGCCCCGCCCCAGTCAGCGCTTATTCAAAGTGCGGTATAATACAGACAGGCATCCTCATACCGGTCTGTTTTCAGCCGGAAGCCGCCGGGAAGCGTCCCGAGCCGTCGGAATCCTGCTTTTTCAAAAAGATATATCGCTTCCATATTGCCGGCCGAAAACATATCAGTCTGCAGAATCCGGAAGCCTGTGCGGCGCGCCTGATCAATGCAGTCACGGATAAGAGCCTCTGCGATTTCCGGTTCTTTGCCCTGCGGCGGCAGAGCAAAGCAGGCGCTTAAGATATGGCTGCATCTTCCGGTGCTGCCCGGGTATGCACAGTACAGACCTGCAATTTTGCCGGAGCTTTCTTCCGCTGACCTCTTCTCTGCAATGCGGCAGAAGCTCTGGCCCGCAAAGAATACTGCTCCGGTGATCTCGGTCAGTCGTTCCTCCTGCGGGAAGGAAAAGCCAGCCTCCGCTGTCTCGTTCCACAGAGCAATCATGGCAGGAACATCCCTCAGTTCATATCCGCGGATAACAAAGGCTGACGGCCGCAGCTGTGCTTCAGCGGCGAAGCGGGCATCCTGCAGCGGATCTCCCGCGGAGACAGAGTCAGATATACCGTGCTCTTTTGCGGCAGAAGAGCTGAGGTTCTGCGGAAGCGGTTCTTTGGAAGAAGAGCTGAGGTTTTGCAGAAACGGTTCTTCGGAAGAAGAGCTGAAGTCCTGCGGAAGCGGTTCTTTGGCAGAAGAGCTGAGGTTCTGCGGAAGCTGTTCTTCGGAAGAAGAGCTGAAGTCCTGTAGAAGCTGTTTTTTGGCGGAAGGGCAGGAAGCCTGCGCAACGTTCTCTTCCCCGGTCCCGGAAACCGGATTTTTTCCTTTTGAAGCTGTTTCCGTACAGGAATCCGGTTGTGTTTTTACAGCCTGCGGCCCGGGTTCTGCTGTTTTGACGGAATACAGCCCCTGAAGCAGACGGCCTTCCTGCCTGGCGCATTCCGTCTCTATGTCGGACAGCTGTGCGCGGAGGCGGCGCATTACGGGCTCGAGCTGACTGCGGAACTGTATGACCGGCTGAGCACATTTTTTGATCTGAATCAGCATAATGGAATCGGTCACCGGGTTGTCCAGTATATAATCCGAAAATTTTAAAAGTTTTCCTGTGTCAAGCGAAGGATTCTCCTGCAGCCGTATGCCGGCGAGTTCTCCGCGGAAGCCCTTGACCTGCTCGGCAAGGGAAGCAAACAGGTTTTTTGCCCGGTTCAGCTGCTCGTGTTTTTCCATCCCGGCAAATATATTGCCGCCGTACAGATCCAGTTCTCCTATCTGCTCGGCATTTTCGATGAAGGTCAGAATTTCCTTCGCCGTCGCGGACGCCGACTGTGCTGTCTTCAAATCTTTCCGCAGTCGTGCGGCATTATCCTTCAGGCTGGAGATTTTCTCTTCCATCTGAGCAAATTCCGGATTCTTTCTCCGGGCAATCTCCTTAAGTGCGGAGAGCTTTTCTTCCTCGATCCGCTCCATGCGTCTTTTTATCCCCTTGAGCTTCAGCAGCTCGTTTTCATAAAACCGGATTTTTTCCTCCGGCTCCTTCTGCTGCTCCAGCGCCCTCTCATGCTGCGCGCTGAGAACGGCGGCTTTCGCCTGCTTCCGGGCGATTATTTTTTTGTGCTGAAGAGAGAGGCGGCATGCCAGAGATCTTAAGCCGCGCCCCTCCAGTTCCTCGATTTCTCTTGTCAGCTTCTTGTATGCGTTGTTCGATAATCTTGCCTGCTCCGATGCCTGCTCATAGCGGGTCTTCCAGTCCGCAAGCTTCGCGCGGAGACTGTCCTCGGTATCCAGCTGGCCCTGAAGCCTGGCAAGCTCGCTGCTCTCGTTATCCTGCACCATAGCATCCGACCTCCCTGTTTTGATATTTCATCGACGGCACATTCTGTTCTTTTTCGAACTGCTTTTTCCTGATCTCAAACCTTGAAAATTCCTTAGCAATCGGCAGATAATCAATTACAGTGTAACAGATGTCAGCCCTGCTTTCAACTTGGAGTTGTGCACCTGACGGGAGTCCTTATCTTTGCTGCAGGACAATGATTTTTCCGGCCTGCTGTTGTCAAATTTTTCTGAACGATTCAAACAAATTGCAGATAATTTTAAAATAGTCATTTTTAAAATGATTTTATTTAAGAATATATAAAAAAACTGGATTTTGAATCGGAAAAATATCGGAAATCTGCTTGACATGGGGGACACCGTCCGCTATAATACACGCAGCGTCAGAAAAAGTCGTTCCGGAAGTTGAGGGGCGGCAGGAATATAAGATTTTTAAGGAGGGAAACCAATGAAAAGCTTTATGGCAAGCCCGGCGACAATCGAGAGAAAGTGGTATGTGGTGGACGCCGAGGGACAGACCCTTGGACGCCTTTCCTCTGAGATTGCCAAGGTTTTAAGAGGTAAGAACAAGCCGATCTATACGCCGCACATTGATACCGGCGATTATGTGATCGTTGTCAATGCAGATAAGGTAAAGGTGACCGGAAAGAAGATGGATCAGAAGATTTACTTCCACCATTCCGATTACGCCGGCGGCATGAAAGAGACCACGCTCAAGGAGATGATGGCGAAGAAGCCGGAGGGGGTTATCACGCTTGCGGTGAAGGGCATGCTTCCGAAGGGGCCTCTCGGCAGAAGCATGATTACAAAGCTGCATGTATACGCGGGGTCTGAGCACAATCACGCTGCTCAGAAGCCGGAAGTACTGGCGTTTTAATCGGACTGAAAGGAGGAAATAACATTGGCTAAAGGAAGATTTTACGGAACCGGCAGAAGAAAGAGCAGCATCGCGCGGGTTTACCTCGCAGCGGGCACCGGCAAGATTACCATCAATAAAAGAGATATCGACGACTATTTCGGTCTTGAGACCTTGAAGCTGGTTGTTCGTCAGCCGCTTGTGCTCACCGAGAGCACCGATAAGTTTGACGTGCTTGTAAACGTTCGCGGCGGCGGTTTTACCGGCCAGGCAGGTGCGATCCGTCACGGCATCTCCAGAGCACTGCTTGAGGCGGATGCAGATTACCGTCCGGCTCTTAAGAAAGCAGGTTTCCTGACAAGAGATCCGAGAATGAAGGAGAGAAAGAAATACGGCCTCAAAGCGGCTCGTCGCGCTCCGCAGTTCAGCAAGCGTTAAATTTTATCAAAATGGCTCAAAAAGCCCGGAAAATCAAGGTTTTCCGGGCTTTTGCTTTTGATAGGGTTTGATGCAGTTTGACGCAAAAAAGCCATTTTTCACCAAATTTATAGTGGTTCCCAATAGGATAACCGGGCAAAAAGAGGGCAAAATGAGGGTCAAGTGGTTACAAAATAGGATAACCACAGCTCTGTTTTTGGGGTATTTCAGAGGTGATTTTTACTCCCTCTCTCCCCTCGATTTATACGAGAACAGTTTGGCATAGTTTGACCGAATTTGAATAATTGAATATGATTTTAATGCAGGCACTCAGTATTTTTTGCTGGGTGCTTTTTGCGTTTCCGGGGAACTGTATTCCGGGATCAGAAAAAGCCGTCACTTTTCAATTTATGAAGTGGCGGCTTTTTCTATTTCCAGAAGCAACCACAACGAATTAGAAACGAGGTGATTATCTTGAACACGCAAATCATCGCCATCGCCAACCAAAAGGGAGGTGTGGGTTATGAAAAGCTATACATTATGCAAAGTTAATGAAAGAAATCCTTATAAATAAAGGATTCTTTAGTTGATTTACTTTCCATAATCCATCAAGATTTAAGTGTATTTTATCAATTCGCTTAAGGAGGAACGCACGATGGAAAAATCAACTTTGCAGCAACTGATCAACCAAACCGGGGAAGCACTCGTACAGGCAGGTGCATCCAGCTATTACCAAAAAGTATTTAAAACTCTTACAAAACAGCTTTTGCTCTACTCCCACGAACAAGGTACTGATTCTTTCAGCATGGATTTCGGATTACAGTTTTTAGAAGACCATTATTCTATGTCATCTAAGATAGCGTTGAAAAAATGGTGTACCGCCTATTCCCGTTGTATAAATGCTTTGGCAGAATACCAGCGTTCAGGGAATGTAGTTCTTTATCTTGCCATGGATAAAAGAGCGTACACTTTCCCAGAGGGATTTAGATATAGCGCAGAAGCATATATTTCCCATCGAGAAGATATCGGGATAATAAAAAAATCAAATAAGATTTTCAGTTTATATCTGGAACGCTTTTTTGCGTTTTTAAGCAGGAAGAACATTGCTTCTTTAGATACACTGTCTCTCAAAGACGTTTTGGATTTCATGGCATCTTTGAACTGTTATGAAAAGCCAACCATAAATCATACAATGCGTGCGGTGCGCTATTATCTGAAATACTGCCATGAACATGGTCTTATGGAGCAGGAGATGTTTTCAAAACTTCCAAACCCTCATTACAACAGGCAGAGCCGATTACCTTCTTCGTATTCAGCGAATGAGGTGACGAAACTTCTTGATTCGATTGACCTTGGGAATCCCTGCGGAATCCGTGATTATGCAATCATTCTTCTGATTGCAAGACTTGGACTGCGCAGCAGCGATGTCGCAAATTTAAGGTTTTCCAATATCGACTGGGAAAGAGAAGTAATCCATTTGAACCAGGTAAAAACAGGAAATCCGTTAGAACTTCCTCTTTTAGAAGATGTTGGCGAAGCGATCATTAACTATCTGAAGAACGCAAGGCCTAAAACCGACTCGGATCACGTTTTTGTGAGGCAGCTTCCTCCTTATACGGATTTCAATCCGGGTGCGGTCGGCGCCCTTGTAAGGGTACGTCTCCAGAGATCGGGAATCCATCTTGAAGGGAAAAAGAAAGGCTCCCACACACTCCGCCACAGCCTTGCGAGCCGCCTGTTGGAGCATGAGATTCCGCTTCCGGTCATTTCAGAAATCCTGGGGCACACAACTACTGAAACTACGATGGCATATCTTCGTATTGATATCACCGAGCTTCGGAAATGTGCATTGGAGGTGGCAATCTAATGACAAGAATCAGAAAATCTCCATCCATGACAGGTTCATTTGCGGAAGTTGCCCAGGAATTCATTCAGTACAAAAGAAGCACAGGTTTTAAATATGCAGATGAACCGAAATGTTTATCCCGGTTTTGCCGTTTCAGTGAAGAACAGGGTGTCACAGAAATAAAAATATCCCGCTCCCTTGCAGAAAAATGGACAGCGCCCCGGGCAGGTGAATCCGAAAAAAGCCGGTCACACCGCATTACCTGCATAAGACAGTTTGCCATATACCTTAATAACCTTGGTTATGACGCTTATATCGTGCCAGAAGTGAAGGGTTTGAATCACAGTTCATTTGTACCATATATATTTACGCATGAGCAGATAGCAGCTGTGATCAAAGCCGCTGATGAAACAGAACCCAAAGAAGCTGCAAGAAATATGCATCTGGCGTTACCAGTGATCTTCCGGATTCTTTATGGCTGTGGGCTTCGTGTGTCAGAAGTTGTCGGACTTCGCTGCAGGGATGTGAATCTCGAAGATGGGATTCTTACGATCCGTGAAGCAAAGACTGACCGTGACCGGTATATCCCATTATCAGATTCCGTAAAAGAAGCCTGTATATCCTATGCAGATAAAATCTGGTGGGAAAAAGACAGCGACTTTTTCTTCCCTGCTCCTGATAAGACCATGCTCAGCCCAATGACGATCTATCAAAGGTACCGCAGGTATCTGGAAGCGGCAGGGATTTCACATGGCGGAAAAGGACAGGGACCCCGTCTGCATGATGTACGCCATACATTTGCGGTTCATGTTTTACAAAAGTGGATCAGGGAAGAAGCCGATTTAACGGCTATGCTCCCGATTCTTTCCACATATATGGGGCACAAAACAATACGCTCAACAGCAAGGTATCTGCGCCTGACAGCGGAAGTTTATCCAGACCTGATGAGGGAAGTGGAAAGGTCATGTGCATACGTCATCCCGGAGGTATGCCATGAAGGAAACTGATTTTGCACAGTATTTAACGCAGTTCCTGTCAGTATATCTTCCCTGCCAGGTCGGCAGCAAACGTAATACCCAGTTAGCATACAGGGACTCATTCTCATTATTTTTAAGATACTGCAGAGATCAGGAGAACCTTTTGCCGGAAAAGCTGACAGTTGCAAAAATAAACAGGGATCTGATCCTCCGCTTTCTGCAATGGCTGGAGGAAGAACGTAACTGCAAAGCGGCGACAAGGAATCAACGTCTCGCTGCAATCCATTCATTTTTCAGCTTTTTAATGGTAGAAGAACCACAGTATATACAGCAAAGCCAGAAAATCCTGGCTATTCCAATGAAAAAAACGGATACGGTGCCACTCATGTATCTTCCATTGGATAGCATCAAGGGCCTGTTAGAACAACCCGACAGGACAACGATCCAGGGGAAAAGGGATGCTGTTCTGCTGTCACTTTTATATGATACCGGAGCAAGGGTTCAGGAACTTGTGGATCTAAAAGTTTGTGATGTTGCTTTAAATGATACTGTCACCATCGTACTGACAGGCAAAGGCGGTAAAAGCCGCATTGTTCCAGTCATGAGACCAACCGGGGAATTGTTGAAGCAGTATATGGAAGGTTCTGGTCTGGCTTCGCCTGTATATGGTCGCAATCCGTTATTTACCAACCGGAGCAATAAACCCCTGACGAGAGCCGGAGTGACATATATTTTGAAAAAATATGCTGCACAGGCTCAGGCAATGGGAATAAAGGATATATCCGATGAAATCACACCGCATTGGCTGAGGCATAGCAAAGCAATGCATCTGCTTCAGTCCGGAGTCAATCTTGTTTATATCAGAGATCTACTGGGACATTCTGATATTTCAACAACCGAAATCTACGCACGGGCAGACGAAAAAATGAAGCGAAAAGCATTGATGGAAGCTTACAACAGTCCATCATCTGACGAACTGCCAGCGTGGAAAAAGGATAAAGACCTTCTTGATTGGTTGAAATCTTTGTAAGGGTTTACCCCTGATTATGCAAAGTTCAAAAGAGCCTATACCCTATAAAATCAGCAAAAGTGTAGGCTCAACTTTGCATAATAACTTACTTTTCATAACCCACACCTCCCTTTTGGTTGGCGATGGCGATGATTTGCGTGTTC
>ERZ777305.2759-NODE-2759-length-13839-cov-3.484910_pt1 | contig 13839 bp, 15 predicted proteins | sample MGYA00374965_ERZ777305 | MGnify/ENA primary metagenome ERZ777305 (study PRJEB29328, sample SAMD00013331) | mouse gut metagenome | study: EMG produced TPA metagenomics assembly of the Metagenome analysis of fecal microbiota from mouse which was promoted... | reverse complement strand
GGGGTTTTCCGGGGACTTCTCCGGGAAGATGTCGATGAGCCGCTCGTCAAGGGAGATGATGCCCTCTTGGACGGCGAAGCCGATGGCGGTGCTTGTAAAGCTCTTGCTGAAGGAGAACAGTATATGCTGTGTCTCCGGGGTGTAGGGGGCCCAGGAGCCCTCTGCGCAGACCTTGCCGTGGCGCAGGAGCTTGAAGGCGTGCATCTCGATGCCCTCCCGGTACAGCTGGTCCAGCATATCCAGTATTGCCCCCGAGGGTATGCCCACTGACTCAGGGGTGACTCTTTGGAAGTTCATTGTTATTACCTTTTTTCTGTATTTTTATGTGTTGAGCTTACTGTAAATATATGTGTCCTTCCAAAGGGGGCTGCCGCTCTCGTCCGTCCAGAAGTAGACGTTCTGGCGAAGATGCCCCTCCCTCTGAAAGCCCAGGGCCTCCAACAGCCGCCAGGAGCTTTCGTTCTCCGGGTCGCACTCGGCGAAGATCCTGTGCGCGCCCTCCTTAAAGGCCCGGTTGAGTACCGCACGGCAGCTCTCGGAGGCGAAGCCCCTCCCCCAATACTCCCGGTTGAAGACAAAGCCCAGCTCCTTTGTCTGGAAGTCACGCTCCCCCAGGTATACGTTGCCGATGAGCTTGCCGCTCTCTTTAAGCTCCACGGCTATCATCTCGTCTGAGCTTGCGCGCCGTTTGAGCTCCTCCCCTGTCTCCTCACGGGTCATGGGGCGGTAGGGCTCGAAGCGGACCACCTCCGGGTCGGAAAGGTACTGATACAGGTCCTCAAGGTCGCCGTCTTTATAGCGGCGCAGAATGAGATGTTCGGTTTCTATATGAAAATCCTTCTCTGTCATAAACACCTCCAGGCTGTTTGATGTTTTTAGTTTACCATGGTTTATTTTCCCTGTCAATGTGCAATACTGAAAATACGGATAAAAATTTGGAGGGTGAAATTATGGTTAGAATACAGAAGGTATACGGCTGTGAGATACTTGATTCCCGGGGCAACCCAACGGTAAGCGCCACAGTACAGCTTACCGACGGCACAATGGGCACCGCCGCCGCCCCCTCCGGGGCCTCCACCGGCAAGTTCGAGGCGGTGGAGCTTCGGGACGGGGACGACAGGCGTTATCAGGGCAAGGGGGTATTAAAGGCCGTCAGGAACGTTAACGAGATAATCTCCCCGGCTCTTGAAAAGCTCCACTGCCTGACCGTGCGGGATGTGGACTCCCTTCTCCAAAAACTGGACGGCACACCCAACAAGTCCCATCTTGGGGCCAACGCCACCTTGGCCGTATCCCTGGCCTGCGCCAGGGCTATCGCCGCCCACTATCGTATGCCCCTCTACCGCTTCTTGGGGGGCGCGGCGGCATATAAGCTGCCGGTGCCCATGATGAATATTTTAAACGGCGGGGCCCACGCGGGCAATAATATCGACATCCAGGAGTTCATGATAGTGCCCACCGGGGCGGAGAACTTTAAAGAGGGCCTGCGCTGGTGCAGCGAGATATACCATACCCTGGGCGCGCAGTTAAAGGCACGGGGCCTCTCCACCGGCGTTGGGGACGAGGGAGGCTTTGCCCCGGACCTTGGGAGCGACGAGGAGGCCATCGAGGTCGTCTTGGACGCCGTGGAAAAGGCCGGCTACTCCGGGCGGGTGCATATCGCTCTGGACGCGGCGGGGAGCGAATGGGCTGTTGACGGCGGCTATCACCTGCCCAAGCGTGGCAAGAACATGGACCCGGAGGATCTTATCGAGTATTGGACGAACCTTGTGAGCAAATACCCCATCATCTCCATCGAGGACCCTCTGGGGGAGGAGGACTTCCCCGCCTGGACACAGCTTACCGAGCGCATCGGCAGCCGGGTGCAGCTGGTGGGGGACGACCTGTTTGTGACGAATATTGACAGGCTCCAGCAGGGCATAGACGCGGGCGCGGGCAACGCAATACTGATAAAGCCCAACCAGATAGGCACCCTTACAGAGACCCTGCTGGCCATAGACCTGGCCCGCAGGAGCGGGTATAACACCATCATCTCCCACCGCTCCGGGGAGACGGAGGACACCTTTATCGCGGACCTTGCCGTAGCGGTGAACGCCGGACAGATAAAGACCGGAGCCCCCTGCCGGACAGAGCGGGTGGCGAAGTATAACCGCCTGCTGCGCATAGAGGAGTGCTGACGAAGTCAGGTATGGGGGTCAAGCCGACTTCGCAAGCGAAGTCGCAGAGTTTTGCAAAGCAAAACTCTTGGGAACTGTGTTCCCCTTGCAGGGTGTGGGGCGGCGCCCCACGGCCTTGCCGAAGGCCATAAAATAATCAAAGAAAACACCCGCTTCTGCAAAGAAGCGGGTAAATACTTACTGGCAATTATTACTGCGCTGCTCCCAGAGCCACAGCTTTCCTGTTCAGCTCCAGCATGGACGCTTTACGAGGCGGTATGCACTTTGTAATGGCCTCCTCCAAAACCTCCTCAGAGCAGAAGCTCAGCTCATGAAAGAGCTTTCCCACAAGTATCATGTTGGAGAGCCCATTAAGCCCGTTCTCCTCGGCCATGCGTGACGAGGGCACCCGATATACGGTAATATCCGTGCGGGTTATCTCCTTATCGATAAGGGAGCTGTCCAGTATCACCGTGCCGCCGGGCTCAACAGCGTCAATAAACCGCTCCAAAGAGGGCAGGTTCATGGCGATAAGGTAGTTCGGCGCGGTGATGAGGGGCGAGCCGATGGGCTGGTCGGAGATGCAGACACTGCAATTAGCCGTACCGCCGCGCATCTCCGGGCCGTAGGAGGGCAGCCAGGAGATCTCCTTGCCCTTTATGAGACCGGCGTAGGCGGCGACCTTGCCAGCAAAGAGCACGCCCTGGCCGCCGAAGCCCGCGAATACCATGTTCAGGTCCTTCACTCTGACGCGCCCCCCTTCTTCACACCGGCATCTATGTCCTTATAGACCCCCAGGGGGTAGTAGGGTATCATGTTCTCCCGGAGCCACTGGAGGGATTCCACCGGGGTCAAACCCCAGTTTGTGGGGCAGGTGGAGAGCACCTCGACAATGGAGTAGCCCTTGCCGTCCAGCTGGTTCTGAAAGGCCTTCTTTATAGCCCTCCTGGCTGTGTTCACGTTCTTCACGCAGTCCACCGTCACTCGCTGGGCAAAGGCCACGCCGTCCAAGGTGGACAGCAGCTCGCAGACCTTCACCGGGTAGCCGGCGGTGTCCGTGTCCCTGCCGTAGGGGGTGGTCTGGGTTATCTGCCCCGGCAGGGACGTGGGGGCCATCTGACCGCCGGTCATACCGTAGATGGCATTGTTTATGAAGATGACGGTGATGTTCTCGCCCCGGGTTGCCGCGTGGACGGTCTCCGCCGTGCCGATGGCGGCAAGGTCCCCGTCGCCCTGATATGTAAATATCACGTTCTGGGGCTTCGCCCGCTTGAGCCCGGTAGCCACCGCCTGAGCCCTGCCGTGGGGGGCCTGGACCATGTCGCAGGCGAAATAGTCGTAGCACATCACCGAGCAGCCCACCGAGGCCACCCCCACCGTGCGCCCCTCGACCCCCAGCTCGTCGATGGCCTGGGCCACCAGTCGGTGCACAATGCCGTGGGTGCAGCCCGGACAGTAGTGCAGGGGGGCGCTGGTGAGCGCCTTGGGCTTTTGAAATACTGTTGCCATATATCAATACCTTCTTTCCTTATATTCCTTACAAGAGCTTTTCGGCCTGGGCCAGCACCTCTGCGGGTGTTGGGAGGATGCCGCCCGTGCGCCCGAAGAAGTAGACCGGCACCTTGCAGTCGATGGCCAGCTTCACATCGTCCACCATCTGGCCCATGCTCATCTCCACGGTCAGGAAAGCTTTGGCGTGGTCCGCCGCTTTTCTCAGGGCGTCCACCGGGAAGGGCCAGAGGGTCACGGGCCGCAGCAGGCCCACCTTCTCCCCCTTCTCCCGGGCCTTGTTCACGGCGCTGCGGGCCACTCTTGAAGACGCGCCGTAGGCCACGATTATCACCTCCGCGTCGTCGCAGAGGTACTCCTCCGCCCGCTGCTCCTGGGCCTTTACCTGCTCGTAGCGCTTATAGCGCTCAACTACCAGCTCCTCCAGCTTGTCGGGGGTCAGGTACAGAGAATTTATCACGTTGTGCTCGCGCTTATCCTGATGTCCGCTTGCCGCCCAGGGCTTGTCTGCCTGGGCGCTCTCCCCCTCCTCGGGGAGCTCCACCGGCTCCATCATCTGGCCCAGCATACCGTCGGCCAGTATCATGGCGGGCATACGCCAGCGGTCCGCCGCGTCAAAGGCGTCTGACACCAAGTCCACCATCTCCTGCACCGTGGACGGCGCGAAGACCAGTATCTGGAAATCCCCGTGGCCGGTGGCCTTGGTGGCCTGCCAGTAGTCGGCCTGAGAGGGCTGTATGCCCCCAAGGCCCGGGCCGCCCCGCTGGACGTTGATTATCAGGGCCGGTAAATCAGACCCGGCCATGTAGGAGATGCCCTCGGACTTCAGGCTTATGCCCGGGGAGGACGAGGACGTCATGGCCCGCACCCCCGCCGCCGAGGCCCCCAGCACCATGTTCACCGCCGCAAGCTCCGACTCGGCCTGGAGATATGTACCCCCTATCTTGGGCATACGCTTCGACATATAGGCCGCAAGCTCCGTCTGGGGAGTAATGGGGTAGCCGAAGAAATGGCGGCAGCCCGCCCGGAGGGCGGCCTCCCCCAGGGCCTCGTTGCCTTTCATTAACACTTTCATCTGGCTCTGACCTCTTTTCTCTATTATTTCTTCAATTATTTTTCCACAGTTATGGCCGTGTCCGGGCACATGGCCGCGCAGGCCGCGCAGCCCACGCACTTTTCGGGCTCCATAAGCCTTGCGGGGTGGTAGCCCTTGGGGTTCAGCCTCCCGGTATCCAGGGAGATGATCTTTTGCGGGCAGGCGTTGGCGCAGAGCCCGCAGCCCTTGCAGACGCTCTCGTCCACGATTATCCTTGGCATGATGTTACCTCCTTAATATATAAATCTTGCTTATTCCCACGCGAATTTTACCAGCCGCCCGACAGTCCTGAAACCCTCCGGCGGTTCCTCACCGTTCAGCGCGAAGTCCGGCACGGTGGAGTATAAAAGGGGCAGGCCGGTAAGCTCCGCCGTTCTTTTTGCAAAGTCCAGCGCGTCCAGTACATGCTCCATTTTCGTCTCCACTCCCAGGTGGGAGTTGTTGACTATCCCGGAGGCCCGAAGCCGCGCGGCCCCCTCTATCTCGGAAAGCAGCGCCGCGCACTCCTCCGGGGTCTGTGACAGCACCCTATAGCGGTTTATCACGTATATCAGCTCGTACCCCGCCTTTATCAGTCCGGGGCTCAGCCCCCCCAGGGCCGTGGCTCCCGCGTCGTCGCCGCCAGCGTCGATAAAGACCCTCCCGGCCTCCGGGATGAAAACAGACTGTATCTCCGGCGGCAGCGTCGGCGTGTCCAGGGTGGTCCCGGCGAAGACCGGCGCTATCAGGCGCACGCCCTTATTCTTTAATATGGCGGCATAGTCTGAGGAGCGGAAGTAGGGGTTCACTATGTCCAGGTCCACAAGGGTTACTGTAGTACCCTGGGTTACAGCAGTACCCTGGGTTACAGTAGTACCCTGAGTGGCTGGCCCGTCTCCGACAGCCTCCAGGGCAAGGTTTAGGGCAAGGTTGGTTTTACCACAGCCGTAGTGGCCGCAGATAACGGTGATGGGCATAATGCGCCTCCTTTCGCGCTTTTGTGCGGTTCTGTGATAGTATAGCACATATCGGGGAAAAATTCAACTGCTGCGGCCTTTACCATTGCGCCTTGACATATGGTCCGGGGGAGGTTATGATTTATATATTAATATTATATAAAAAAGGAGATACAGTTATGCTTGACAATAAGGGCTTCGACCTGTGGGCCGACGGCTATGATAAGGCCGTGGGGCTCTCGGACGAGGAGAAAAGATATCCCTTCGCGGGCTATAAGGAGGTTCTCGGAAGGATATACCAGCTTGTAATGGTTAAGGGCCGGGCCAAGGTACTTGATATAGGCTTCGGCACAGGCACCCTTACGGCGAAGCTGTACGAGGGCGGCTGCGAGATATGGGGGCAGGATTTCTCGGAGAGGATGATAGAGCTGGCAAAGGCCAAGATGCCCGGCGCCCGCCTGTTCCAGGGGGACTTCTCCCGGGGACTTGCCGGACCGATACTTTCGGAGCGCTATGACTTTATCATCGCAACGTACTCTCTGCACCACCTGACGGACAGCGAAAAGATAAGCTTTATAAACACCCTGACTGGGCTTTTAAAGGAGGGCGGCGCCATACTTATCGGCGACGTGGCCTTCGAGAGCAGGCAGGAGCTGGAGCAGTGCCGCCGGCAGGTGGGCGAGGGCTGGGACGAGGACGAGATATACTTTGTGTACGAGGAAATACTCGAGGCCTTCCCGGCAATGGAGTTTGAGAAGTTCTCCTATTGTGCCGGTCTGCTATCTTTGCAGGGATAAGCTTTGTGATTTTTGGCGGACATATTCAAAAACCGTTCATAAAAAACACACAATTCTTTTATATGGTCTTGATACGTTTTTCATAATTCTGCTGTATACTAAGACCATCGAAAGGAAAGAAGGTGATAAGAAAAGAGAGACGATAAAAGCCTAACATACTTTGTCTAATATCATCGTATACTTATTTTATGCAAGTTTACTGTCCCTTCTACCGGGCGAGACCGGCAATAGCCGGAGCGCGGGCCCAAGAGTTTGCTCATTGGCATTCGCGAACTCTGCGGGATTGCCACCGCTGTGCCCGGTAGTTGCGGCAGACCAAAAATTCTCGCTTCTGCCTTCCTTGTGCACAAGAGCACATGGAATACAGAAGCGTTTTTAATTTCCATCATAAATCCTTCTCCCTGTGGCAAATTAAACTCGGGGCCGAAAGCCGGATTTTTTCGTTAAACCCTTTCAGTCTTGCCCCGGAGGGCAGGTGAAGCATTTGGAAAAACAAGAAAAACAGAAAACTCATATAAGCAGGTCACAAAGGCGGTCCTTCTGCGGGGCTCTTCACACTTTTGCCATGAGCGTTGGCATAACCGCAGTATGTATGCTCATGACAATAGGGGTGCTGGGCCTGGAGGAGCCTGCCGCTGAAGCCGCCGTACAGGAGGCCGCAGCCTTTAATACCGCCAGCCAGACTCCGTCAGAGCCCGCGCCCCCTGCCGCAAACGGCCAGGTGATACCCATGGGCAAAGCCTTTGGCATAAAGCTCTTTACCGATGGGGTTATTGTTGCCTCGCTCTCGGATATTTATACCACCGGCGGCATATGCTGCCCCGCCGCCGAGGCGGGACTGCGGCCGGGGGACTATCTTGTCCAAGCAGACGGCATGGAGATCCAGAGCAACGCGGCTCTTGCCGCCTATATCGGCCGCAGTCAGGGTGAGGGCGTGACCTTCCTGGTGCGCCGGGGAGATAAGGAGTTCGAGACCACGGTCACCCCGGTGTTCGGCGAGGGAGCCTTTAGGACCGGCATGTGGGTGCGCGACAGCGCGGCAGGCGTGGGGACGCTGACCTTTTACGACCCCGGAACCGGTATGTTCGCCGGCCTGGGCCACGGCATCTGCGACTCAGACGCAGGCAGCGTAATGTCCCTTAAAACAGGCGAGCCCGCGGCCATTACCCTGTGCGGCATCGTCAAGGGTATCCCCGAGGAGCCCGGCCAGCTGCGCGGATATTTCTCCTCAGACGATTCCATGGGCGAGCTGCTGGCAAACAACGAGACCGGCGTTTACGGGAAATTGGCAGAAGTCCCGGAGGGCACGCCTATTGACGTGATGTCCCGAGAAGAGGTAAAGGCGGGACCGATAGAAATAATTGCCAGCATCGACGAGTCAGGCCCCCATGCCTATGCGGCGGAGATACAGAAGGTGAGCAATACCGACCAGCCTACCAAGAATCTGGTCATTAAGGTGACGGACCAGAGACTGCTGGAATCCACCGGGGGGATTGTGCAGGGTATGAGCGGCGCGCCCCTCCTTCAAGATGGCAGGCTATGCGGAGCTGTAACTCATGTGTTTATGGACGACCCCACAAGGGGGTATGGAATTTTTGCCGAGACCATGGTGGAACAGTGCCGGAATATAGAAGAAGTGGACAAATCAGAGAAGGACTGACCCAGATAGCGATAATGAGCAAGCGGAAGGAATTGCACTACGTTGTCCGCTTGCTCATTTCCTATATAGGCTTCTACAGAAAGCCGCCCAGCTTCGGCGGATATCCCGAAGCTGAGCGGCTGATATTAAGTACGCGGTTTTTATACCTCCTCTACCTTGTGTATCCCATAGAGCTTGCGTAAAAAGAAGCCCCAAAAACCTTTCCGTTTTTCAACAATTACGACCTTCATCCTGCTGCCTCCCATTCAAATACGTAGTAACGAGAGTCCAAGGGCCACCAAAATCACCGCCGAAAGAAACAGCGCAAAGCCCACGGGACAAAAGCAGGCAATGGACATACCCAGGCCAAAGCTGACGATACAAAGGTTCCTGCAATTTCGATCCTTTATACAGGTACAGTTGAATTTCCGCTTTGACATGGCAATCCCCTCCCGCCGTTTATCAGTGGGCCCGGTCAAGCCGCGCTCACTTAACTCGTTATTCCAGTATACACAGCAGAAGAAAATATGTTACTGCCCCACCACTACCAGCGCGCAGCCGCTATGTACCCGGACCTCTGCCGGGTCACCGGTCACCTGGTTGCTTACCCCCATTGGAAGGCCGCCGCAGGAGAGCTGGCCGCGGTTTAAGGGGTATTTCAGCCCCGAATAGCTCACTATGCAGTTTGAGCCATTATATGGGAACACTGAGACTATGGCCCCGGCCATGCCTGTCATCTTCAGCCTTTCCTCCTGTAGGAGGAATATTTTTGTGTGGTCGCCGGCCATTATCCCATGCCCCCCGTGCTCCCGGATATACTGTAAGACCTCCAGGTTGGCCAGAGAATGGTCAAAGCGCTTTCCACCAAGGCAGCCCAGCAGCAAGAAGCTGTGCAGCCCCAGGTTAAAGCCCTTCATAACCGCGAACATGGTGTCGGTCACATCCTTGTCTACCGGCAGGCTGACGCACTTTATTTCCTTGGGCGGCGGCTCCTTGGCAGAGTCAAAGTCCCCCACCACCAGATCTGGCTTTATCCCGGCCTTCATGGCTGTCTCATAGCCGGCGTCTGCGCATATAACATAGTAGTGCCTTGGGTCAAACTCCTTGAAGACCTTGCGGCCGTCCAAGGGCGAGGCCCCAATAATCATACATGCTTGCTTTTCTGCTCCCATTTCTTTACACCCTTTATCTCTTGATACATTGCCCCATAGCTCTCTATGCGCGATCCGGCGATTTTTCCCTCGTTCGCCGCCTTGAGGACCGCGCACCCCTTTTCGCAGGTATGCGAGCAGGAGGTGAACCGGCAGTCCTTTGAGAACCTTTCGATTTCCCGAAAGCCCCTTACAAGCTGCTCCTTATCGGTAAGCCTGTAGCGTTCCAGGTCAAAGGTCGAGAAGCCCGGCGTGTCCGCGGCATAGCCGCCCCCCGGCAGAGGATAGAGCTCCACATGCCGGGTGGTGTGCCGGCCCCGACCCAGCTTGCGGCTTATCTCGCCGGTCTCAAGCCCCAGCCCCGGAAACAGGGCGTTCAGCAAGGTGGACTTCCCCACGCCGGAGTTCCCAAGGAAGGCAGAGACCCTCCCTGCGGACAGCTCCCGCACCTGCTCTATACCCTCTCCCCTCTGGGCGCATACCTTGCAGCATTTTATCCCCGCCAGCCGGTATATCTCCAAAAGGGGCCCCGGGTCGTCCAAGTCCGTTTTGGTGAACACCACCACCGGCTCGATATGGTTTATCTCCGCCACCGCCAGGGTCTTATCCACCAGCGCAAGATTTACCGCCGGGCCCCTGAGAGACGCCACCACGAACAAGCGGTCCAAATTGGCCACCGGCGGGCGGACCAGGTGGTTTTTGCGAGGCAGCACCTCTGAAAGCGCCCAGGAGCCGTCCGCCTCCCTCTGCACCCTCACCCGGTCCCCGGCACAGGGGGAAACCCCCTCCTTGCGGAAGCGTCCCCTGGCCCTGCATATGACTGGCTCCTGCGCTGTGTTCACTGTATAGAACCCGCCCACGCACTTTATTACAAGTCCCTCAAGCTCCATATTTTCCATCAGTTTTCAAAGTTATTGCTTATTCCGCCGCCGCCGGTACCCAGACCCTCGCCGCCGCTGTTGTCGCCGCCGCTGGTGTCGGGCTCGTCACCGCCGCCGCTGCTGGGCGGTGTAAACTCAAAGGTCTGGGTTATAGTGGCCTCCTTGGCGTCGTAGTCGAAGGTCAGGTACATATAGTCCTTGCCCTCCAGCTGCACCACTACGGACTCCTGGCCGGAGGTGCCGGTATAGGTCAGATTATAGGTGCCGCTGTAGGCGGGGTTGACGGTGCGCTCATCCACCAGGGTGCCGTTCTTATACACCTTAAGGTTCAGGTCCATATTCACCCCCGAAGGCAGGGAGATATCCTTGCTTACGGTCTTTGTAGAGCCCTTGCCGGAGCTTATCACTATATCCACCGCGGCCCCCTCTGAGACCTCGGAACCCGGGGCGGGGTTGGTGCTTACCACCGTATCGGCGGGCTGGGTGCTGGTGTCGTCGGTTATGACGTTCCCCACCACTAGCTTCCTCTCTTTAAGCACCGACTCCACGTCGTATCGGGTCTTGCCCACAAGGTCGTCGGGTATCTTTACCTTCTTTGTGGCGGGGCCCTTGCTTATTTTAAGGGTCACCGTGGTGCCCACGTCCACCATGGTCTTTTCCTGGGGGTCAGAGGATACTACATAGCCGACTTTAATCTCGTCGTGGGCGACCTCCTCACACTTGACCTTTAGCTCAAGTTCCTTCAAGAGTGCCGTGGCGTCGGCCCGGGAGTAACCCTTCATGTCAGGCACCTCCACCTGCTCCACCTTGCCGTTGACCAGCAGCGTGACTTCAGAGCCCTTCTTCACCATGATCTTCTGGTTGGGGTTCTGCTGCATGACCTCGCCGGGCTGCAGATCCGGGTTATTGCCCTCTGTGCGCTTGAACTTGAAGTTATCGCTGTATTCGGGGTTGTTGAGGATATCGTCGTAGATCATCCCCACAAAGTTCGGCATCTCTATCTGCTCCTCCTCTTTTGGCTCGAAAAGGGCGTCGCTGTTGTTCCAGAGCCATACGGCCCCCACCGCCAAAAGCACGATAATGGCCGCCGCGATAACGCCCTTCACGGCCATGGCCCCCCGGGCCCCCCGCTGGGAGCGCACGTATTCCTCCTCATACTCGTAGCTGTCGTTATAGCTGGGCTTGAACCGGGCGGAGTCGTAGGAATCTATATTCCGGGAGGAGTCGTAGTCCGCCCTTCCGGCCTGAAGGTCATAGTGGAACACTATCCCAGGGTTGCGGCGGAAACGGTCGATATCGTCCAGCATCTCCCCTGCGGACTGGAAGCGGTCCACTGGGCTCTTTTCCATGGCCCGCATGGTGATCTGCTCAAGACCTCTTGGCAGGCTGGGATTCAGCTCTCTGGGCATGACCGGCTTTGCCTGCAGCTGCATAAGGGCCACGGACACGGCGTTATCCGCCACGAAGGGCAGGCGGCCCGTGGTCATCTCGTACAGCATCACGCCCACGGAATAGATATCGGCCTTGTCGGTGATATAGTCGCCCCTGGCCTGCTCCGGCGCGATATAGTGCACGGAGCCGATGGCCTTGTCGGTCATGGTCTGGGTCTCGCTTTGGGAGAACCGGGCGATGCCGAAATCCGTCACCTTGATGGAGCCGTCCTGTAAGAGCATCACATTCTGGGGCTTGATGTCCCGGTGGATTATCCCCTTTTCGTGGGCGTGCTCCAGGGCCATTAGTATCTGGGTGGTAAAATGCAGGGCCTCGTCCAGGCGGATAACGCCCTCCTGATCGATATACTGCTTAAGGGTTATTCCGTCGATATACTCCATGACGATATATTGCAGCCTGTCACCAAAGCTCACGTCGTACACATCCACAATGTTGGGATGGGACAGGACGGTTATGGCCTTGGCCTCGTTGCGGAACCGCCTTAGGAATTCGCTGTTGTTTGAAAATTCGTCCTTGAGTATCTTGATGGCCACCCAGCGGTCCTCTACCCTGTCGTAGGCCCTGTAGACGCAGGCCATGCCGCCCACGCCCACCAGGTTGTGTATCTCATACTTTCCATCCAAACGCTTGCCAATATACTTATCCATAAACGCTTATCCCCAACTTTCTATCATATATTGTTTACCACGGCAATGGTGATATTGTCCGAGCCGCCGCATTTTAAGGCAAATTTAATGAGTTCCTTCGCCAGGGCGCCGCCGTCGCCGCTGTGCCTGTTGATATACTCCTCCAAAAGGTCCTCGTCCATATAATTTGTCAGCCCGTCCGTACAGGCCAAGGCGATATCCCCGGCGGCGAAATCCCAAACGGCATAGTCCACCTTCACGCCCTCGTGCACGCCCAGCACACGGGTGATGATATTTCTGCGCGGGTGGGTACGGGCCTCCTCCTTGGTTATCTGGCCGAAGTTCACCAAGTCCTGTACATAAGAATGGTCCATCGTCAGCTGCCTTATGCCGCCGCTGTTCTTTAAATATGCCCGGCTGTCCCCCACATGGGCCACGTGCAGCCGGCCGGCCACCGCCAGCATAACCACCGCCGTGGTGCCCATGCCCTGGAGCTCTCTGGCCTTCAGGGCCCTCTCATATATCGCCCCATTTGCACGGTATATGGCGTTGATAATCATGCTTTTGATGTTGCCCGGGCTCATATTCTCCCTATAGCCGCTCCTCAAAAGCTCCTCAATGCTCTCCACGGCGATGGCGCTGGCCACGTTTCCTCCGTTTGCCCCGCCCATACCGTCACAGACCACGGCCCAAGCCCCTCCTCCCGGGAATAACCCGCATTTGCAGGCGTCCTGGTTCGAGCTGCGCACCGCGCCGGTATCCGTAGCGAAATCAACCCTCATATCCGTTCCCTCCTTTATGTTTTCTGCGAAGCTGCCCGCAGGAAGCTTCGATGTCCGATCCAAGTGTCCTCCGTACCGTAGCCGTACAGCCGCCCTGCTCAAGGATACTTATAAACCGTTTCTGACTTAGAAGGCCGCTTTTCTTATAACCCGCGCCCGTAACATCGTTTACCGGGATAAGGTTCACGTGTGCGGGCATACCCCGGAGCCTTGCTGCAAGCTCCTCGGCGCACCGGGCGCTGTCGTTTACCCCGCTTATCATGGCGTACTCAAAGGATATGCGCCGCCCGGTCCTTTGGGCGTAATACCGGCAGGCCTTAAGAAGCTGCTCAATATTCCAGCGCCTGTTCACCGGCATGGTGCGGTTCCTTATTTCATCGTTCGGCGCATGAAGGGAGACAGACAGGGTAAGCTGCAATTTTTCCTTCGCCAAATCATAGATGCGGTCCACCAGACCGCAGGTGGAGAGGGAGATATGCCTCATGCCGATATTCATGCCCTCTGGGCTTGACACAAGCTTCAAAAAGCGCAGCACATTCTCATAGTTATCAAGGGGCTCTCCCATGCCCATGAGCACCACGTTCGATATTCGGATATTCCCGTCAAGCTGGGCCGCCTGTATCTGGCTGAGCATCTCAGAGGGGAGCAGATCCCGGGAAAAGCCGCTTTTGCCTGTGGCGCAGAAGCTGCAATTCATTTTACACCCAACCTGAGTGGAAATGCAGAGGGAGTATCCGTGGTGATAACTCATGAGCACCGATTCTATCAGTTCTCCGTCGTTCATCTGAAAGAGATATTTTACCGTGCCATCCTTC
>ERZ777305.2758-NODE-2758-length-13851-cov-4.675341_pt1 | contig 13851 bp, 14 predicted proteins | sample MGYA00374965_ERZ777305 | MGnify/ENA primary metagenome ERZ777305 (study PRJEB29328, sample SAMD00013331) | mouse gut metagenome | study: EMG produced TPA metagenomics assembly of the Metagenome analysis of fecal microbiota from mouse which was promoted... | reverse complement strand
AAAAAACTCGTTTTTTTTGAGAAAATTGTGTAAAGTTATATTGACAAAATCACTTATATGTCCGAGCAGCTTCTGAGCTGCGGAAATACCGTCGCGAGTATTGATGAATTTTACCTTTTTCTCACCAACCTCACGGCAGTCGAGTACATCAGAAACTTCATGAAACGCGTCCGCAAAAAGGAGTCCGCCGTTATTTTGGCGAGTCAGAATATCGAGGACTTCCTCGTGGAGAACGTTCGCGAACTGACCAAACCGCTGTTCTCGATCCCGACGCATATCTTCCTGTTCTATCCCGGAACCATCGAAAAGAAAACTTATATGGATACGCTTCAGGTTGAGGATTCCGAGTACGGACTGATAAAGTTCTCTCAAAAGGGCGTGTGCCTTTACAAATGCGGAAACGAGCGCTACTGCTTATGCGTGATCGCACCCGATCATAAGGCGGCGCTGTTCGGCGCTGCGGGAGGTCGATGATATGGCGGTATCTCCGGTTGTAATAAAAGCTATCGTCACGGCGGCTACGGACAAGCGCACATGGAAAGTTGTTGCCATAATACTGGCGACGATTTTTATGCCGCTGATCCTGCTTATTCTCATGATCGCCGCAATGTTTTCGGGAGTGGAATCTGCGAATAACGATCTGCTCGATTACAGCTTTGTCGGCACAGCTATGCCGAGCGAGTTCACCGATGAGCAGCGCGGAGTGATCGAGGATATGCGTGATTGGCTCGGCGAGCTGGACGAAATTATTTCCGAAAAAGAGAATAATGAGGACTGCAGTCTTGACGCTAACATGGTCAGGGCTGCGTTTTATTGTCTGAATTTCGGTGGGGAGCTTGATGAGAAATTCGACTTCGAATCGTTCTGCGACTGCTTTAACGGGCTGACAATCGAACAGCTTGAAACAGCTTTGCAGAACGTTTCGGAGGAATTCTCCCAATATGTAATTACGGAAAATATCAGATGTTCGATCCCAAAAGTGTATGAATATTTGATGGGAAAGGAGCTAACATGAAAGCAATTTATACAGTAATTGAAAACGGACATACAAGCTATTTCCGCAGCGGAATTGCGGGCGGCTACAGTTGCCCGTTCTTCGTTTATGAGTACGCGAAACGCATGGTGTCGCTTATAAACGATAACGATCTGCTGGGGAAGGTCAATGTGGCGGAGCTGTTTCCGCTGCTTAAAGCAAATAAGGATTTCCCCGAGGTCTATCTTGGGAAGCGCCTGTTCGAGCAAATCTCAGGGTTCTCTTTCGCGGATTACGAATCCGGAATGTCTATCGATGACGGTATTCCGTTTAATATTACTTTGAATTTTGACGAGCGGACAATAGGGTTTGTTTTCAATCAAAACTGCCCTCAACTGATCAAGCCGAAATTAAATATTTTCGTCGGAGACGCGGACGCACGAGAGGTCTTCGGAAAGAGAAATCCGCTGTTCAAGGATACGGAAAAACTCTTTGAGATCGACCTTAGATCTTATGTTGAGGAACGCCCCGTTTTCGCCATCAGGATCGACAGTGATACGATCCCCATGCAGGGTTCCGCGATGCTGCCGCTGTCCGATCATAACCAAAAAGGACTTATGGAGGAACTTGAAACGGACGATCTCGACAAATGCGAGATACTGTCCATTTCCGCTTTTGATAAGGCGCTGAACGCTCATTTGGTTTTTGACGGCGAAAAATTCTCAGCGCTGAATACGCTTGCCGAAACGCTTAACAGGCTGCGGCTGGACTGCGGAGACGCAGCTTTTTCGGCTGTCGCGGCAGCGGGAGCAGCGGAGCCGTTTTGCGACGTTGACGGCGTGATGAAGGTCATCGAAAACGTTAAGAAAGGTTTTGCGCTGCGGGAAACGCAGAATATGGATATAAGAATGTGAGGTAATTATGGCATTTGAAATAGCAATAGACGAACTTGGGATCGACAATGACAAGGTAGCGTATGTAACGCTTCCGGCGAACAGAAACGCTGTCATTGACGCGATGGACAGGGAGAAAATATTCGGCGAAACGTTTTTGCGGATCACCGAATGCGACGAGGTTCCCGAGCTTGTGGGATATGAATTCTCGGAAGAACCCACCCTCGATGAGCTGAATTTTCTTGCGAAAAGAATTGAGGAAATCTCGGAGGAAAAGACGGAAATTCTCGCTTACAGAGCGCTTTTGCAGAAACCGTTTGACACGATAAACGAAGCGATAAACCGCACATATAATCTGCAGACTATACCCGTTTATCCGTGCAAAAATGTGTACGCATACGGCGAGATCGTTTTGGAGAATGAAATGCTCGAAGGACTCGGGGACATTCCCGATGAATTGTACGATCTGCTTGATCCCGATAAGGTCGGACGCGCAATGATGGAATGCGAGGGCGGAGTTTTTATCGGTGGATATTACGCGGTGCCGTCTTCTTACGAACCCGCTCTTGTGTACGATAAGGAACTTCCCGAGCGCATGGAGGACTGGATTTTCCGACTTGAAATTACGGGAAATCCCGCCGAGAATGAAGATTTTTCCGAAAAGGTTTCTGAGGTTCTGACGCTCCCCGCCGATGAGGAATATATGCGTCAGCTCGCGGAAAAGGTCGGTGAAAAGCATATTGACGAATGCGTATATATTGGCTTTGAATCGGCGATTCCGCAGATATCGGAGGTGTGCTTTGAGAGCATGGAAAACATTTATGAACTGAACGATATAGCGCGGAGATATTCCGAATTGTCCCGCGAGGACGCAGCAAAATTCAAGGCGGTTCTCGAGCATGAGGTGTGGCGAGGATGGGATAAAATCAACGCCATTCTGAACGATCTGGACTGCTATGAGTTTGACGGAACGATCAACTATGTTTCCGAATTTGGTGAGAAATATCTTTCGGAAATGCTTCCGCCCGATTTTGACAGATCGCTTTTGAAAGGCGCTTGCACAGCCGAATTCGCAGAAAAAATAATTGCCGCGAACGAGTGCGCTTTTACCGAATACGGTGTTGTCTCCAAGCATGGCGGTCACTTGTTTTCAGTGGTGGAGGCTCCCAAGCAGGAGCAAACCTCGGATTTTGAGATGGGAGGAATTTCATGAAATATCAGATAAAATGTGCCGATCCGGAACAACATTCCATGTTTTATTCGGACTGCGATCCCGCTCTGCGTAATGCTTGCGTAGGTCATTTGAGAATGGATTTCGGGAGCGATAACGAATTCTGGAACACATGGTGGGGCAACCGCGATGACTTAAATGACAGCGCTTTCAAAGCAGAACTGAATGACGTTGTAAACGAGCTTCGCAAGGACGGATTGCTGAAGAACAGAAGTGGAATGCAGCATTACTGCGCCACTCATCAGAACCTTAACTTGAATGAGAGCTACGGCTTTTCCGTGGAAACCGATGACCACCTTTTTCTCCTTCGATGTCGCCCCGAGCGCGGAAATTATGACTGCTATATGTACTGCTACGACAAGCAGGAACTGCAGCTTGCACAGTCACAGGAGCAGGACGAATCGCATTCGCCGGAGATGTCATTATGAGCAGAAAGCATGAAACTGACTATGTTGCGGAACTTGAAAATAACTACGCCCGTTGGGATAAGGTGTTCACAGAGGGCGGCTCCGATCCGTTCTGGACGGACGGTGTCTCCTTAAATTTAGTGAGGAGTCACATCATATATGATAAGCAAAAGCTCTCCGAGCAAGAAAATACGCTGCTCGGTCTGCCCGATGTTTACTATCGGGAAACGCCGCCCGAGGTCGACAGCGACTATATGGCTCGCCCCGATGAGATACGCGAAAACGCGCGGAAAGCTATGGAAATTATCGACGCGGACGAGAACCTGAAATTCGTTCGGGAGCAGTTCCCAAGCCTGTCCGAGCAGCAGATCAAGCAATGGTGCATACCCGCGATTATCAACTACGCGGAGAATTTGCAACGAGCCATTGTGGAAGATGATCTCATAATAATGCGACGCTACGAACACCTCGATAGCTATCTCGAGAGCTTCGAGAGCGCGGCGATAAAAATACGCGATCCCGAAAGTACACGGCGGATAAATGATAATCTGACCGTCTGCGATCCCGAGGATGACGAGGACTTTGAAGAAGAAAGTTCCGAAATGGAACAGGACGAGGGCGAGGAAATAACCGAATCCGCAAGCGAGCCAGAGGAAGATTTTCAGCTAAGATTATTTTAATTCGAAAGGAAAAATGCATATGAAAGTCGTTATGGTTGAGCCAAACAAGCCCACCTATGTGACGGAGATCGGCGACGATTATAAGTCGATCCACGATGCGGTCGGCGGTCTGATAGAGCCGATTTATTTTCTCCATGAGCGCGGCGTGGTTATGGTCGGGAATGAGGAGGCCAAACTCCTTGGCATGGAGGGTAATCGGAGATTTGAGGACGGAATCGTTGCCGGACCGTTCATAATTTGCGGCGATAACGGCGAAGATTTCTGTTCGCTTACGGACGAGCAATGCGAGAAATACGTCCGGCAATTCGCCGAGCCGGAGAACATCACTCGGCAGGAAGTCGAGGACGATATGAAGATCGAAATCTCATTTTTTTAAGAGGGCAGCTATGAAAAATACTGTAACGATCACGCTTGACGGTGAGAAATTCAGGGCGCTGAAGATGTATCTGTCGGAGAAGAAAACCTCGCTCGACGAGCAACTCTCCGCATACGCCGAGCAGCTTTACGGCAAGATCGTGCCGCAGAACGTGCGCGATTATATCGAAATGACCGCAAGGCAGCAGAGCGCGGAAAAACCGAAAAAAGCTGCTGCCAAGCTGACAAATCAGCCGTGACCGATTTTGGGGCGGCTGTGACGAGCCGTGTGCGGTTTTAACACGGCGGTAGGGTACGTTTACCCCCGAGCAGCTCCCGCGCCGATTTGGGGCGATTTTCGCGGAGTTCGCGAAACGGCTCTGCGGTTGGCACGAGGGCGGTTTGGGAGTATGATTTTGATGCAAGTTAAAGGCTCGGCGTTGCCGAGCCGATTACAGCGACGGGCAAAGCCCGCCGCAAAGCCATTTTTGAAAGAAAAAGAAAGGGGTTGTAAAATGGGAAGATCCAAAAATTCGGAGTTGCAAAGTCCGAAAAACAAGACGATTGAGGGAAACGGCGAGGGGTTCTCGAATAAAATTAAGTTCCCTTTGTGGCTTTATCCCAAAACTATGGACGAGGTGAATTACCGTTTCGAGAGCGATAACTGCGGCTCTCGCAGCGAGTTTATTGAAAAGGCGATAAATTTTTATATCGGCTTTCTCAAGCAGGAAAAGAACGTAAATTATCTCTCTCCGAGAATTACTTCTTCGGTGGAGGCGGTAATAAACGGAACAGAGCAACGAATCAATCGAAATCTTTTCAAGATCGCCGTGGAGCTTGGAAAAATTGCGCACACTCTCGCCGCAGCAAACGAGGTTGACGAGGATACTCTCCGCGAGCTGCACGCAATGTGTGTTGACGAGGTGCGGCATATCAACGGCGTGATAAATTTTGAGAGCGCAGTGAAGTTTCAAAATGAATAGTTTATTTTCAAATCATTCAGGCAAGTACATTGCAAGCAGTGTTTTTTCTTTACAAATAGATTTTCAAATCAAATGCGTACAAGGATTGAAGCGGCTAAATTACAATTTTATTTCTTGGATGTTTGACTGAAAGAATTTCCTTTTGCTTTGCCATTGAAACATGAGTGTAAATTTGTGTTGTGGCTATAGAACTATGCCCGAGAATTTTCTGTATATAGCGAATATCTACATCTTCTTCAAGCAAAAGCGTTGCGAATGAGTGTCGGAACATGTGCGGGGTGATATGTTTGTAATATCCGATTGCCGCAGCCTGATTGCCGATCATTACACGAACCGATTGTTCGGTAAGCCTTTGGTGCAATTTATTTACAAAGAAAAATCCCGATTCCAAAATATCGCTGCGAAACATTTCATAGTAACGATTTAAGGCTTCCAGGACATCGGGATTTTCTATTTGAATGATTCTCTCTCTGGAACCCTTGCCGAAAATTTTTATGGTATGGTTTGTGAGGTCTACCGTGTCCGGCGTGAGAGTACAAATTTCGGAAACCCGCGCTCCGGTAGCAAACAGAATCTCTAATACAGCTATATTCCTCGCTGCGTTTCTGCGTGAAAAGTCCGTATTGCATTGCCGGAAATCGCTATAAGCGTTCGCAAGAATTTCGCTGATAATGTTCATCGGAATAACCTTTGGGAGTACCGTCGGCTCTCGAAACGATGTATCAATTTTGTCAAACGGGTTTACGCTGATAATTTCTTGTATCATCAGATAGTGGGCAAATGCCTTTAGAGAGGCAATTTTTCTTCTTGCAGTTTTAGGTTTGAACTGCCTATGCAGGCAGCCTATGTAACTGATTATAATATCTTTGCTGAACATACCGGAGGAAAATTCCGCAAACTGCAGCAAATCGGTTCGGTATGCTTTAGTCGTCTTTGCATTGAGAGTCCTTTGCTCCGTGCAATAACGGAGGTATGCGGTTATATTATTTGTTAAATCCATTTTGGGTTCTCCTTTGATTTAGTATGTTTATATTATATACCTGCACACGAATTGTGTCAAATTATACAGAACCTTGTGCGATCTTTTGTGCAAAACGCAGATTTTGTTGGAAAAATGATGAAATTTGTACAAGAATATGCTATAATATACGTGGATAACTATAGATAACTGTAAATTATCATTAACTAGCAGAAGGTGAAATTGTGGGAAAAACAAAACGTTCAAAGAAAGAAAGTATGTCTGCAGAAGAAATCGTTTTTTCGTATATAGTTAAAGATTATAATTCATGCGGAAGTTTAGGATCAGCAGAAGGGCAAGACATGCCCAAAGATTTAAAGGATGCAATACTTTATGAATCGTCATTTAAAAAGTGCTTATGGGAAAAATGCGACCTGACAAACGTGAGTGGAAATGGCTGTCACTTTGTTGAATGCAATTTTTCCCAAAGCAAAGTTATTAATGCTGCATTTCAACATTCTTTTTTTTATGATAATATATTTTATAACAACAATTTTTTTGGAAGCAATCTAGCTTATAGCGTTTTTGAGTGGAACACTTTAAAAAAATCTGATATTGATGGGTGTGCTTTTACAGGTGCGACATTCAGTAATACAACGATTCAGAATTGTAAAATTCAACATTCGAATTTTGAATTATGTGTATTTCAAAATACTGATTTTATAGATGTTGATCTAAGCAATTTAGCTTTAAAATATGCATTTTTTAAAAACATTAAAATGAAGAATGTAAGATTGCCTTTTATGCAAATACCCTATACATTCGGCGGAATGAGGTTTGTATTGTCTCAAGGCGACAATATAAGATTAGTTACTACAAACCTCGACAGACCATTAATGAAGGTCAAAGAGTATAAAAAACTGTTGCCTAAATTGATTGATTTTTTTAAAAATCATAATGATTATTTTCCATTGGCGAACTGTTATCTTGCAAATAATCAAAGAGAGTTAGCTAAAGTTGCTAATACAACAGGAATAATTGAAAGTACATTGATATGTGATTTCAGAAAGTTGTATTTTTTCTGTATTCAAGCATCCCAAGAAATCAAGTTTTCTAAAGAAGAACGAGAAGATATTTACAGCAAAATAAGCGGCAGTTTACAGCTTGAAAAATTAAGAGGCGCAGAATACCGCGAATTCAGACACTACTTTCCAATGATCAAACGATTGATGTTTGATAATCCTTACAACAACCCCACTCTATCCATCTCCCTTCACACTAATATTGCGGCAGATGATTTTAAAAAATTGGGTCTGCTGATGCGAGTTCTCGATATTATTGCCGAAAATTGTGGAGCTAAGTTAGACAGCAAGCATTTAGAAATACGACATAATTCTCCTAATATTGTTGACTGGTTTCCCGTAGGTGAGTTGCCAGAACTTTTAAACGTTTTGGAGAACACAATAAACACCATAAAGCCGTTTATTGTGAACGAGCTCCCCAAAGTGTTGCAAAATGCCGCAAGCATTGCTACAATAATTGGGACTGTTAATAGCTTGAAAAAAATAAAAGAAAAAAAAGGTAACGATGAACCCCCCATGCATGAAACTATTGAAGATGTTGCAAATCCTGGCGCTGACAACAATGACGCATACAATGAAATTAAGAAAATGCGCAAAGAATTAGAAGCAAAAAAATCAAAACGTCAGAATATGGCATTTGCGGTTGGCACAAATTGGATCAAAATGCATGAAAACGATCACACGGTTTCTGATATTATACTAAAAATGAAAAAATCAAATATAAAAATTGATGAGCTTGAAGTACATCTTTTGGGTGAGCAGGTGGATCTTTGGGAATATATTTATAATAACGGCAGTGTTATTTGAACTCAAGAGTGTCATAAAGATCATATAAAATTGGACACTTGATTTTCCACGATAAAACGCTTCCGTTAGGGGCTTTTTGCCTAAACAGAAGCGTTTTATTGTGATGTATGACCGAGCTATTTCATTATAACATATCAAAAGGCAAACTTAAAGTGTTGTTTTGACATGCAGGACACACGGGACCTAAATGCAGGTTGTTATGTCTGCAAATCTCCTCGCATTCATTATATATTTCCATTAGCCATTCATTCGGTGGTGGAACGATATCTTGCGTTTCTGTTCCCTTTAATGCCCTGAATATCGACAGCACGGGCATTACTCCCAAAGCACTTACGGTTTTTACTCCTTCTATAAGCGTTTTTCTTTGCTCCAATCCAACAATAAATAAAGTTCTAACGTTGCCGGTTTTCCCCCAAATGTCGGTTGCGTTTTTAAGTGCGTTTATGTATTGAGATAGAGGTATGCGACCTTTGCCAGGCATATATTTTTCGGCAAGTTTTCGGTCAAATATTTCTATATTGAATGCCACTTCCGTTATTCCAGATTGATGCCAATGTTTTAATGTAGTCGGTTTTTCTGGTGGGAGGCACATCAAGTATATGGGTTTATCACACTTTTTTCTTATATGCTCGACAATCTCGGCAATATGATTTTCCTCTTGCCAAATGGATTCAGAACCTCCTCCGACCAGAAAATGCCGGAAATTATTTGCGTTATCAAGATAAAAGTCAATTATTTCAAATATATCATTAACATCGTATTTGGCTGCCAACTTAGGGACCTCACAAAAACGACAGCCCCTGTCATTTTTTTTAAAAACACAGGATATCGTGTGATGAATACGCATACGATCGGTCGCCCAAAAACTAACCATTTCATACGGAAGCCCCGAGCTAGTACAGCGTTTAGCGTAAACATCCGCCATATCAAGTGAAACGTTACTTATAAAACAGGTGCGATAGAAAAGCTGAAGTTCTTGTTTGCGTGACAGTTTTATTCTCCAGGGAGTAAATGAAATAAATTTCACATCACTCGGACAATTTATATGCAAATCGTTAAAGATGGTTATATCAAAGGCACTGAAAACCGCATGACGCACCTCTCCCAATGTCGCTAGATATTCTTTTGCTTCATCCTCAATAATCAAGCCTTGATTAAGCAATGATATCTTTACATTAAGAGGTTCTTTCTTTATTATACCGTCAGAAAAATCGGTGCAAATATCAAATAAATTTTCGTAAACCCAAAGTGCGCCATCAGGACTTACACTGCAGATATTTGTACGGAAAACAATGTGAAACAGATATGAGCCTTTTTCGGTGTCTTCGTAGCTGTCAAATCCATTTAATTCAACTGCGTTTATCTCACTATCACAAGCTTTTAAAACGTTGAGATCTTTCTTCCAAGTTTCGGTATTGTATACCGCCATACTATATGGCACGTTTATTGTCTCAATCTCTTTTTCATTCAGATAGACTTGATTGTTAAACGCAAGATAATTTAACTCCTGAACGCTGGGGTGACCGCCACAGATAAGCGCTCTATTTATCAATGGGGTCGAAGCTTGAAAACGTGCGTTTATTTCCAACAAAGATACGGTGTTGTCAACAACCAAATAATCTATCCCCATAACGCCTCTGTACCCCATTGTACGCAGCTTTTCTCCTATTTTCTCGCTGTTTGATTTAACTTGTTCTGTTATTTCAGTTGGCAGGGAATTATACGCTGTAAAATCCGAGCCCATATAAATTATTTTTTCGTCACTCTCTTTTACGATTTGAATGGAACCAGGCAAAATCAGCGAGTGGTCGCTAAATACTATGCAATGGGCATTGACGGAATATGAATTTTCAAAATACGGTGAAATAAACCCGCCCGTTTGAGGATTAAAAGATGCAATCGCCTTTTCAACGTTAAATTTATCTACAATATGCGTTCCGTAACCACCAGAAGAATGATTTTCCTGAAGAATATATCTGCGTCCATTTTGCAGATCTGACATTAATTTTTTTAGTAAGTCAATACTATCAATTTTTTGGAACGGAACTACTGGAATCATTCTGGAAGCCATTTGCCGTACTTCGCATTTGGAGTCCAGAAATTCCAAAATGGATATATCGTTGTGGCATACAACGCGATCACGGTATTTATCTGGCAGATATTTACTGAAAATAGGATTGTAGTACATGATTTTGGCATCTGGATATTGTTCCAAACGTTTACCAATCATGTCGACAATAAAACTATCGGTGATGCACTCTGGATTATTATGATCTATGCGCCTTTTATAAGTTTTGGAATATGAATCGTTGCCGTTCTCATTTGACCCAAAAATCGTTGCACTCGCACAAAAAATATCTTCCAATCCCGAAATATCCGATTCACGCGGTCCAGACCAAATCAATTTATCCATGTTGTATCTCCTTATAGTCAAAAATTATTTCGGGAAAATCTAATCTGTCTGTTTTTCTGCATGGAGCGTTGGAATAGCCCAGTACAATGCCAGCAGTCAATTTCCCCATAGTAGGATATGAGGCGGATATAAATTTCTCCGCCGAAAGAATATCTCCCAGCCATAGACTACTTACACCAAGGTCGGTGGCACGGAGCATAATATGCTCAACAGCTGCGCCGATAGACTGCGTATTCATCATATCAAAATCTAAATTGTACACCGGAAGCGTTTTTTTACTCGGATACGCATTAAAAACCAGAATCAGTATTGGCGCTTGATCTATTATATCAAAGCTGTTATTTTCTGAATAATATTCTCCGCTCATAAGATATTCAAATTCGTGAGAACGACTTTTTTCACTTTGATAATTCTCGACAATAGCTCTTTTCCCGTCACCGTGTAGAATTAGAAATCTCCACGGTTGTCGATTTTTAGGTGAAGGAGCGTATCTCGCCGAATCAAGTATTTCAATAAGCGTTTCTTGGGGGATGTTTTTTGTTTCGAATGATCTTGAACTTGTTCGAGCTAAAATACATGACTTCAGTTCCATTATTTATTTCCTTTCAAGGCCTCTAACAGGTAGATAATTTACAGTTATCTTACGTTGACCTATAAAAACAAATCCGTTCTCCTCTAATTATAGAGGAGATTTTTTTGATATGGAGGAATTGTTCATGGCAAAATTAATTGTCACCAGCCGATACATCAAGCCTAACGTCCACAAGAAGTTCGGCAACTACATCAAATATATCGCAACCCGTGAGGGTGTGGAGAAACCAATGCAAAAGCAGGAAAATCATCAAGAACTTGACCGCGAGATTTTCATGAACTATCTTGACTCCCGTCCTAATTCGCACGGACTGTTCTCCGAAACAGACAAACCGCTTGTGTTGGACACGGTCGCGAAAGAGGTGGCGAATCATAACGGCGCACTCTGGACGCATATCGTTTCCCTAAAGCGTGAGGACGCAGAGCGAATGGGCTACACTAAACTCAATCACTGGCGTGATCTGGTGCGGCGGCATATCTCGGATATAGCGGCGGCGCAGAGGATAGCTCCCGAAAACATTTGTTGGTATGCGGCTTTTCATAACAAGGAATCCAATCCGCATGTTCATATCGTGGTGTATTCAAAAAATCCTAAAGAGGGATATCTTACAAAGGACGGTATTGAAAATATTCGCAGTGCGTTTGCGAACGATATCTACAAGGACGAGCTGCAAAACCTATATCAGCAGCAAACACAGGTGCGTGACAAACTATGCTCCGAGGCGGACAACGTGATGAAAAATCTGCTGTCCGAGCTGCAGAACGGCGATTTTGAAAATTCGCAGCTTGAACAGCTTGTTCTGAAACTGCAAACACAGCTTAAAAATTCCAAAGGCAAAAAGGTCTATGGCTACCTGCAGCCGAACGCCAAGAAAACCGTTGACCAAATTGTTGCTGGGCTTGCGAAAAGTCCTGTGCTGAAAAGGATGTATGGGGAATGGTGTGAACTTGAACAGCAGAAATACGAAACCTATACAAGCGCCGTGCAGAAGTTTCCACCGTTAGAAGAAAACAAAGTTTTCAAGCCGGTTAAAAATGCGGTTATTCGTTCGGTGTTGGATATTGATTTCTCGGAGCTGGATATTCAGTCGGAAACCGTTTCAGATAACGAAATTCTGCTGTCGGAGGATATTGAGGAAATCAAGCAGAATGAGGATATACTCAGCGAGGATTTCCATATGAATTGGCGCGATGATTACAAAACCGCCCGTGAACTTTCGGATGATAAGCAGTACGAAAAGGCTTTGGAATTATTTCAAAGAGAAGCCGATAAAGGCAATGTAATTGCGATTTATAGTATTGCAAAAATGTATCAGCATGGCTTGTTGGGCAAGGATAACATTCCGAAAGCGCAGGAATATTTTGCACAAACGCTGAAAGGCTTCCTTGTGTTAGAACCGACTGCAGATAAAATGCAGCCGTATATCTGGTATCACCTCGGTCGGCTATATAATTTCGGTTACGGAACTGAGCGTAACTTTTCTGAGGCGCTCAAATGGTTTCAGAAAGCGGCGATGTCAGACAACGGCTATGCGCAATACTCGCTTGGCAGCTTATATTATTACGGAAACGGCACGGTACAAAACTACGAAAAAGCATTCGAGTGGTTCAAAAAATCTGCTGATAATGGCAATATCTACGCTTGCTACGAAGCCGCAAAAATGCTTCGTGACGGTATTGGCACGGTGAAAAATCAGAAACAAGCTGACGTGTACTTCAAAAAAGCGTATGACGGCTTTCAAAAAGTTGCCGCCGAAAATCCCGATGATAAGATAATATATCGACTCGGCGTGATGACGATTAAAGGCTTGGGCTGTGGCGCAGATCGGGAACTCGGCATTGATTTTATAAAACAATCCGCCGAGTTGGGAAATGAGTATGCAAAACAGTTCCTTGAAAATGTGAACAGATATAATCTGACGGCTACGCAGAACGCTGTGCTGTCAATGCTGTCCTTGTTCGGTAGACTTATTTCCGATGATTACAATCGCAGCTTACACGGTCAGCGGCTCCGCACCGAGCATAAGCTGAAAGCCGCTATTCGCCGTAAGAAACAGGCACTCGGATTAAAAGAAAATACACTTGAAAATCCCGTCTTTAAGGAGTGATCAATTGCTGAATAACAAAGAAATCTATTCCACAAACCTACCACACCGTGCCATTGCGGTATATATGTATCTGCGCGACAGAGCAGATGAAAAAGGCTCGTGCTTTCCCGCTATCTCAACGATAGCGGCTGATTTGAAAATGTCCAGAAGCACTGTAAAACGTGCGCTTTCTGACCTCGAAAAAGCAAAATATCTTCGCCACGAACGCAGATACAGACAATCGGGCGGTAACTCATCGAATTTATACTTCGTTGAGCGACCACCTTAATTTTTTTCAAAAATAAAATTACTGACAAGGGAAAATTCTGCCTTGTAAGTGGTCTATGGATAGGGTCATCATGAACCTACAATGTTAAGTAACCAATATAAAA
>ERZ777305.2756-NODE-2756-length-13863-cov-6.791787_pt1 | contig 13863 bp, 8 predicted proteins | sample MGYA00374965_ERZ777305 | MGnify/ENA primary metagenome ERZ777305 (study PRJEB29328, sample SAMD00013331) | mouse gut metagenome | study: EMG produced TPA metagenomics assembly of the Metagenome analysis of fecal microbiota from mouse which was promoted... | reverse complement strand
TGCGTAAGCATCCTCTAAAGTTTTTCTGGTTCTCTTTGTTCACAAAGAGAACAGTTCACTCCCGGATAAAAACAGCAAAAACAAAAAGATTATCCGATAAGTTATGATTCGCAGACTGATAGAGCGTCCGATAGCCGTGACCATGTGCGCCATCGCCGTGGTCGTGCTCGGAATCGTGGCCTCGCGACTGCTACCCATCTCCCTGATGCCCGAAGTGGACATTCCGCAGATCACCGTCCGGATCAACGCCCCGAACACCCCCGCTCGGGAGCTTCAGGCCTCCGTCATCGCCCCGCTGCGATCGCAGCTCATGCAGGCAGGCCACCTGCGCGAGATCACCGCCGAAGCCAAGGACGGCGCCGGACTGATCTTTCTGCAATTCGACTACGGCTCCGACATCGACTACCTCTTCATCGACGTCAACGAGCGGATCGACCGCGCCATGGGCTCGCTGCCCAAGGAGGTGGAACGCCCCACCGTCGTCAAAGCCAGCGCCACCGATATTCCCGCCTTCTATCTGAACCTCACCCTGTCCGACAGGCAAGAGACCGGCAGCCCGGCGACAAACAACCGGGCCCGCGAGAACCGGCTGATCGAGCTCAGCAACTTCGCCGCCACCGTGATCGCCAAACGGCTCGAACAGCTGTCTCAGGTCGCCTTCGTGGACATGAGCGGCCGCCTCTACCCCGAACTCATCGTGATACCCGACGCCGCGCGGCTCGAAGCCTTGGGCATCGAACCCTCGCAGCTCGAAGCCGCCATTCAGGCCAACCACATCAACATGGGTAACCTGACCGTCCGGGACGGCCAGTACCAATACAACATCCGGTTCAACTCCACCCTCTCCGGCCGGCGCGACATCGAACAGATTCCGCTCCTCATCGAAGGCCGGCTTTTCCGCCTCGGCGAACTCGCCGCCGTGGTCGAACAGCCCCAGCAACGGCAGGGAATCGTCCTCTCCGACGGCCGCGAAGCCGTCACCATGGCCGTCATCAAACAGTCCGACGCCCGGATGGGAGACCTCAAGGCCGAAATCAACCGCCTCGTCGAACACTTCGAACGCGACTACCCCGACATCGACTTCACCATCACGCGCGACCAGACCCAGCTGCTCGACTACTCGATCGGCAACCTCGAAAGCAACCTCATCGTGGGAGCCGTGCTGGCCTGCCTCGTGATCTTCCTCTTCATGCAGGACTTCCGCGCACCGCTGCTCATCACGCTGACCATTCCGCTGTCGCTGCTCGTGTCGCTGCTCTTTTTCTTCCTCCTCGGCATCTCGATCAACATCATCTCGCTCTCCGGGCTGATGCTCGGCCTCGGGATGATGGTCGACAACTCGATCATCGTCATCGACAACATCTCGCAACGGTGGGATCGCGGCGAACGGATGAAAGAGGCCGTCGTCGTCGGAACGGGCGAAGTCTTCTCGGCCCTCCTCAGCTCGGTGCTGACCACCTGTTCGATCTTCGTGCCGCTGATCTTCCTGAGCGGCATCGCCGGCGCCATGTTCTACGACCAGGCGATGGCCGTGACCATCGGCCTCGTCTCCTCGCTGATCGTCGCTATGACCATCATCCCCGTCTACTACCACCTCCTCTATCGCGGAAAAGAGCAGCGCGGACGAAACCGCATCTTGCAGAAAATCGGCGTCCGGGACATGGCCGGGGCGTACGAACGGAGCCTCAAGTGGGTCTTCCGGCACCAGCGGTTCGTGTGGCTCGCCGTCGCTGGATTCACCGCAGCCGGTATCTGGTTTTATCGGAAACTCGACAAGAGCACCATGCCGGAGATGGACAAAGAGGATATTATTCTGCACGTGGACTGGAACCAGCCGATCACAGCCGCCGAGAACCGCCGCCGGACCGACCGGCTGGTCGGCGAGCTGGGAGCGGGAGCCGAGCATGCCACTGTACTGGCCGGCCGGCAGCAGTTCGTCCTCTCGCACACCCGCGAGACGGGCGGGAACGAAGCCTTGGTCTATGTGCGCGTGAACGATCCGGACTCCCTGGCGGCCGTCGTCGGACGGGCGCAGCGGTACGTGCAGCGGGAGTTCCCCGAGGCCGCCTTCCAGACCGAAGAGGCCGGGAATATCTTCGAGATGATCTTTTCCGAAAACGACGCGACCCTGACGGCACGTCTGCGTCCCACCTCCGGGAGCGCCGAGCCGGACAAGCTCAACCCGCTGCTGGCGGCCCTTCGGGACAGCCTGCCGAGGGTGCGGATCGAGCCCGTCGTCTGGCAGGAGCACATCACCCTCTACGCCGACCCCGACCGGATGGCGCTCTACCGGGTGAGCTACAACGACCTTTACTACACCCTGAAAAGCGCATTCAACGAGAACCGGATTCTGGAGATTCGACAGGGGCAATACTCCCTGCCCGTTTCGTTAGGAGCGGCGGAACAGACCGTACGGGAGGTGCTCGCCACCCACACCGTGCTGTCGGGCGATAAAGTCGAGATACCCGTCTCGTTTCTCCTGACCGAGAGCCCCGACCGCGATTTGCGGAGCATCGTCTCGGGCGCCGAGGGAGAATATTATCCCCTGCACCTCGACGTGACGGACGAAGAGGTGCCGGCGACGATGGCCGTCGTTCGGCGCGCGGCGGAACGCAACGGAAACTTCGAAGTCGGCTTCTCGGGCAGCTGGTTCGACAGCCGCGACACCCTGAAACAGCTCGTGACCGTACTCGTCGTCTCGCTGCTGCTGCTCTACTTCATCCTCGCCTCGCAGTTCGAATCGCTGGTACAGCCCTTCATCATCATGTCCGAAATCGTCGTGGACATCTCGGGCGCCTTGCTGGTGCTGTGGGTCTGCGGGTCGAGCCTCAACCTGATGTCGCTGATCGGCCTCGTGGTGATGAGCGGGATCGTCATCAACGACTCGATCCTGAAAGTCGACACCTTCAACCGGCTGCGGCGCGAAGGCCATGGCCTGCTGCGCGCCGTGCTGACCGGCGGCGACCGGCGGCTCAAACCGATCGTCATGACCTCGCTCACGACCATTCTGGCCATCCTGCCCTTCCTCTTCTCGGGCGGGATGGGGAACGACCTCCAGCGGCCGCTGTCGCTCGCCATCATCGGCGGGATGATCTTCGGAACGATCGTCAGCGTCTACTTCATCCCGATCTTCTATTACCTCATCTACCGCCGACGCGACAGGCGACATACCTCTCCCCGGTCATGAGCACGCCGATACGACGCATATCCCCCTTCACCGTGATTCTGGTGATGGCGACCCTGATGGTGATCGGGATCGCCATGATTCCGCTGCTCCACATCCAATACGCCCCCGGCGTGAGCCAGAAAGGGATCACCGTCTGGTTCAGCTGGCCGGGCGCCTCGGCCCGGGTCGTGGAGCAGGAGGTCACCTCGAAAGTCGAAGGCGCCCTCGCCTCCATCTCCGGCATCCGCGAGATGCACTCCGCCTCCTACAAAGACGGCGGCACTGTCTCCCTCAGCTTCAAGAAAGAGGCCCGGATGGACGCCATCCGGTTCGACATCTCGTCCCGGCTGCGGCAGCTCTACCCCTCGCTGCCCGACGGCGTCTCCTACCCCCAGCTCTCGACCGGCATGGACGGCGAGAGCGCCTCGCCGGTGCTCACCTACACCATCAACGCCGACCTGCCCACCTGGCAGATCGAGCAGTACGCCGAAAAGAACATCGCCGAGCCCCTCTCGCGGATCGAAGGGGTACGACAGGTCTCGGTGACCGGCGCCACGCCGTTCGAGTGGGTCGTGACCTTCGACCCGAACCGCTGCGCCACGCTCGGAATGACCGGCCAGGAGATTCGGAACGCCTTTCAGCAGCTGGCCCGGAACGACCAGTTGGGCATCGGGACGATCGAGACCGACAACCGGACAGGCGAACCGCAACAAATCCGCCTCGGGCTCCGTCCGCGCCCCGTGCCGCCCGAGGAGTGGGAGCGGATCGAAGTGGGCAACTACGGCGGCCGGATCGTTCGGCTGGGCGAAGTCGCCACCGTCGAACACCGCCAGAAGCTGCCCGACACCTACTACCGGATCAACGGGCTGAACAACATCAACCTGACAATCTATGCCGAGAAGCACGTCAATACGCTGGTGGTGACCGACGCCCTGAAAGCGAAAGTGGAGGAGATCCGCGCCTCCCTGCCGCCGGGCTACGCCATCCTGCTGGCCGACGACACCTCGGTCTACATCCGGGGCGAGCTCAGCAAAATCTACTGGCGGACGGGGCTGTCGGTGCTGATCCTGCTGCTCTTCGTCTTCCTCACCAGCCGGAGCTGGAGGTATCTGTGGATGATCGTCCTGACGCTGGCCTGCAACGTGCTGGTGGCCTTCATCTTCTACAACCTCTTCGGGCTGGAGATCCACCTCTACTCGCTGGCCGGGATCACCGTCTCGCTCGGGATGATCATCGACACCTCGATCATCATGATCGACCACTACGGCCGGTTCCGCAACCGGCGCGTCTTTTTGGCCATTATGGGCGCCCTGCTCACCACCATCGGCGCGCTGAGCATCGTCCTCTTCCTGCCCGAGAGCCAGCGCGAGAATCTGGCCGATTTCTGCGCCGTCATCGTCATCAACCTCGTTGTCTCGATGGCGATTTCGGTCTTCTTCATCCCCGCCCTGCTGGACAAAAGCCCGATCTACGGCCGGCAGCGTTCGAAACGCCCCCGCCGTTTCCGCACCCGCGGGAAACGGCGCGCCGCACGGATGACGGCCCTCTATGCCCGCTTCCTGCGACACGGCCGGCGGTGGCGGTGGGTCTATATCACGGCGGTCATCTTAGGATTCGGCCTGCCCGTCCAGCTGCTGCCCGCCAAAATCGAACACAAAAACGAACCGGCCCGGGATTCGACCCTCTGGGTGCGGGCCTACAACGCCACGATCGGCAGCAACTTCTACCAGCAGAAAGCCAAGGAGTGGGTCGAGGGGGCCTTGGGCGGTTCGATGCGGCTCTTCGCCAAGAAGGTTTACAACTCGAACTTCTACAACGATCCGGAACGGACACGGCTGATCATCGGCGCCCGGCTGCCCGAGGGGTGCACCGTCCACCAGCTGAACGAGACGATGCGCGACATGGAGAACTTCCTGAGCGGATTCGACGAGATCGACATGTTCCGCACCTCGATCACGGGGTACGACAACGGGCAGATCACCGTGACCTTCCGACCCGAAGCCGACCGGCAGGGCTTCACCTTCCGGCTGAAAGACCTCGCCACCTCGAAAGCCATCAGCCTCGGCGGCGCCGACTGGAGCATCTACGGCGTGGGACAGGGATTCAACAACAGCCTCAGTTCGGGATGGAAATCGAACCGGATTACGCTGCGGGGATACAACTACGAACAACTCTACCGCTATGCGCAGGAGTTAGTGGACTCGATTTCGGTCAATCCGCGGGTGTCCGACCCGGAGATCATGGGGCGGGTCACCTTCGGCGGGAAAGACAACCGAACGGAGTTCTATCTCGACCTGAACTTCGACCGCTTCGCCTTATACGGCGTGACCCCGTCGGCCTACTACCGGACGCTGAGCGAACAGGTCTACCGCCAGGGATTGCCGTCGTTCTACCACGACGGACGGATGGAACAGGCGGTGCTGGTCTCCTCCGAGGCGGAGCGTTTCGACGCGTGGCACATGCGGAACGACATCCTGACGGTCGGCGACCGGAACGTCAAGCTCTCGGAGCTGGGCGAGCTGGCCAAACGCCGCTCGGGCAATAACATCTACAAATACAACCAGCAATACTCGCTGATCGTGGCTTTCGACTTCGTAGGCTCCTACGAGCTGGCGAACCGCTTCACCGACCGGCAGACCGAACGGCTCCGAGCCGAGCTGCCGGTCGGTTACAGCGTGGCGAACGACCGGGGCGGCGGCTGGTGGGGTGACGACGGCGGAACACCGTACTGGCTATTGGGACTGGTGATCGTCATCATCTATTTCATCTGCTCGGTGCTCTTCGAATCGCTCCGACAGCCGCTGGTGATTATCGCGATGATTCCGATCTCGTTCATCGGCGTTTTTCTGACCTTCTACCTCTTCGAGCTTCGGTTCGACCAGGGAGGCTTCGCCTCGTTCGTCCTGCTGAGCGGTCTGGTGGTCAACGCCGGCATCTACCTCATCAACGACTACAACCTCTTCCTGCGGAGCGGCGTGCGGGCGGGGCTGACAACCTACCTGCGGGCTTACAACCGCAAGATCGTGCCGATTCTGCTGACCGTGCTTTCGACGGTACTGGGACTGGTTCCGTTCGTGGTGGTGAGCCGCGAACCGTTCTGGTTCTCGTTCGCCGCGGGCGCGATGGGCGGGATGCTCTTCTCGCTGATCGCCCTGCCGCTCTTCCTGCCGATGAAACCCGTATCGATCGCGAAAGAAAAAAACTCTTATAGCCGATGTTTCTAAAAAGCTTTTTCAATTTCCTAAACCGGAATAAACTATACACGACGGTCAATTTTTTCGGACTTTCGTTATCGTTGGCATTCGTGCTTCTGCTGGGACTCTACATCCGGCGCGAGACCTCGATCGACCGGCAGCACGCCAATTGTGATCGGATCTACCGACTTCAGTCTTCCGAGAACATTACACTCCCGGCCCGGCTGGTATCCGATCTGGCAGGACGTTATCCGGAGATCGAAGCGACGACCCGCATGCGACAGTTCAGCCGTTGGGTACAGCGGACGCCGGAAACGGGAGCTAATGAAGAGATTTTGGCGGTCGATCCGGACTTCTTTCGGATGTTCTCATTCCCAATGGTCGAGGGCCATGCCGACGAGGTGATGCGCACCCCGAAAGAGATCGTACTGACGCGCGGTTTCGCCACCGCACTGTTCGGCACGCGACCGGCACTGGGAGAACATGTAACGATCAACGGAGATAATTCATATACTGTCTGCGGCGTGGTCTCCGATTTTGAAAACTCGCACCTCCGGACGCCGTCAATCCTGGTGCCGTTCGAGAAGACCGGGCCACTGATGGAAAGCTATGGTACGTGGGGCACCTCGATCTATCTGATGAGTCATGCAGGAGCCGATCTGGCCGGAAAGATTGACGACATCAATGCTTTCGCTGAACACGACCTGAATTTCAATCCACTCAAAGAGAGCGACGACGAGCACTTAGAGCTGGTGCCGCTCACGGAGCTCTATTTTTCGCCCGACGCAACGGAATACACCCGGACGAACAACCCGAAATTCATTCTGATTCTCGGAGTTACAGCGTTGCTGGTTCTAATCTTTGCCGCCATCAACAACATCAACCTGTCGACCGCCCAAACCGGCTCCCGGGCCAAAGAGTTCGCCATGCGAAGGCTGCTCGGAGGAACCCGGCGGGCGATGTTCGCCGGGTGTATCGCAGAGACTATCCTGTTTTGTTTCGCTTCGTTGAGCGTCGGGCTGTTGATAGCCTCCCTGTTCGAACCATACTTCGCCGACATGATGGGTACCTCTCGCGATTTGATTGCGGAGGGGATGACATGGAGCAACGGGTTGTGGATAATCGGTCTGGTGATCCTACTGGGTGTAATTTGCGGGGTGGTTCCGGCGGGAATGATTGCCGCCGTGCGACCGATCGAGATCGTTCGCGGGACGTTCCGGCGGAAAACCAAGATGGTGTACAGCAACCTCTTTATCGGATTGCAACTCTGCATTACGATCGTGTTGCTCTGCGGCACGATCACGGTTGCCCGACAGGTGCGATACATGAAAAGCAGCGATTTGGGGTTCGACAAGGAATATATTGTCGCTTGTGATTTCGGGAACACCTTCAGCCTCAGCGACAAAGAGCCTCTGCGGACAGAACTGGCGGCCATTCCGGGGGTCGAGTCGGTATCGTTCTGTACGGGCTATCCGACGGTTTACGGAAACAATCAGATGTTCGACGACCGGGAGGGGGTGACGCACGATTTCAACCGTTACCAGGTCGATACGGCATTTATGAAGATGTTGGGTCTCCGTATTCTGCACCGGACAGGCGTCACGGACGCCGATGCAGTGTGGCTGAACGAGACAGCGTGGAGACGCCTCGGCCTGACCGACGACGCAACGGAATACCGAGGCTGCGACTGGTGGCCCTTCAAGATCGCGGGAAAGGTGCAAGACTTCCATGCACTGGATTTCTCGGAACCGATCGGCGAAACGATGATCGAACCGCTGACGGACGAGCAGATGCCGTATTATGTCCTGATCAAGGTCTCTCCGGCCGATCCGTTCGCCACTCTGGAACGAATTCGGACGGCGTATAACAAACTGGCCTGGGGTGACGTGTTCGACGGTCGTTTTCTGGATGACCGGGTGGCGGATATGTACACGCGTCAGACACAACTCTCACGAATGATGGGAACGCTGTCCGGCGTCGCCCTCGTGATCTCGGCTCTCGGACTGCTGGCCGTAGCCACTTACTATACCCGTCAGCGGGTACAGGAGGCGGCTGTCCGCAAAGTGTTCGGCGCGACGAGCGGAGAGGTGCTCGCCTTGCTGTTGGGCCGATTCCTGAAATTAGTGGGCGTATCGTTCGTTATTGCGGTGCCGGTCGGATGGTATTTCATGCGGGAGTGGCTGGCGGAGTTTGCCTACCGGATTCCGCTGTCGTGGACGATTTTCGCACTGGCGGGCGGCATCGTGTTGCTGATGGCCGGAGGGACGGTGCTATGGCTATCGATCCGCACGGCGGAAACCCATCCGGCTGTGGTGCTCAAACAATCGTAAGATATCCGTTACTCTTTCAGCGGCAGAATCGCCACCACCAAATTGCTCTGCTCCGTCACGCCAGATGCAACCGCCCGTAACGCCGGATCGGTGATCCGCTCCTTCCGATCCAGCAAATCCAACGGATCGAGCTCGCCGACCAGCCGGTTCCGGCGGATGCTCCGCGGTGTGAAACGCACCCCGTCCACGAACAGTCCCGGCCGGCCGTCATCTCCCTTCGGGATGTAGCACGTCCCGTCACTTCTGTCATACACCAGCAGCGTCCGTTCGCCCATCAGACCGTTCTGGAGCGAGAGGAACAGATACCGTTCCCCGGCCAGCAGATCCACCAGCCGATAATAATCCGGCCACTCATTCATCGCCTCGAACGTCATCTTTTCCGCCGGGAATCGATACCGCCCCATCTCCAACCGGCAGGCAGGCCGCACCGAATCGCCGCTCAGACGACATATCGTATCGCTGAGCTCCTCCTTGAACCACAGTTCGTTCCCGTTGTCGCAGAGCACCTGGAATCCGACCTCCACCGCCACCCGTCCCTTGTCCGGCACCCGAATCTCGCCCCGAGGCGTCAGGTCGTCCGCTGAATAACGGGTAAACAGCACCCGTTTCCCGTCCGCCTCCGCCTCTCCCGACGGATAGTGAAAGACCAGCAGCTCCCCGTTCCGATAAGCCATCTGGGCCGACCGGATCGAATCGTTGCGCGCCGTCCGGACATTATCCCGGTCATAAGCGATCACGCCCGTCCCGTAGACGAACGCCCGATCGTTCTCCGCATCCACCGCCAGATACGACACCCCCGGATACTCATCCGGCCCGTGTCCGATCCGCCCCCGGGTGGAAACGAACCTCCCCGAGCCGTCGAAATACTTGACCGCGCTATTGGCCGCCCCATAGCTCTTTTCCGTGACATAGAATCCGGTTTCCGACGACACCAGCATGTACACCTCGCCGACCAGCGCCTCGGGCGCATCGTCCAGCGCGACATATTCGACCGCGCCCGCAGCGAAATCAGACAACGAGCCCCTCCGTTCCCGGCCCAGTCCCTGTTCGACAGGGATAACCGCCAGCCCATCGGCAGTAGAAGCCCCCGGTTCGCCGCAGCCGGTCAGACACAGGGTCGAGACAAGCGTCAGCACAGAGGTGAAATGCAAAAAACGTATCATATCGAAAGCGTTTCGTTAACGATCAATCCCTGACCAGCCGGACCGAGATCCGCCCGCTGCCTCCCCACCGGTGGATGTTCACGAACGACGGATCCATGTAACAAACCCGAACCCACTCCCGTCCCTCCGGCGTCGCAGTCATATAGATGCCGTTCAGCCCCACCGACCGCTCCCGGGCCGGATAACCGGCAGCCGGAAATTCCAGCGTGTCGGCCCCCTGGACGATCCGCAGAAACGACTGCCTCCGCCCCGCCCGACCCATTTCATACGTGATTCCGGTGATACTGTCCCGAAAAAAGGCGCTTCCACGGTCGGTCTGCTCCCATTCGGTCTGACAGAACTGCCGGGCCGGCCGTATACGTTCATAATCGGCCTCGGTCGGAAGCCGCCACCCGTTCACGCAGTGCCGCTTCACGAACGCGGCCCGGTCGGCATAGGAGAAATAGCCACCCAGACTCTCCTCCCACCCTTCGGACGGAAGCGCCGTCGCGCCGAGGTTGTATCGTTTCCATTTCAGACCGCCGATCCGCACATAATGTCCCGTGTCGAGCCCCGACCCGACGTTTTCGTCCCGGCCGGCGACAGAGGCCTGCTGCGGCGAACCGCACCCGACCATCCCGACGGTCGCCGCAACCCATAAAAAAGCTGCCTCATGACCTAATAATGAATCATATCCGCAAGATAGTATATATTTTTGTAACAAGTATGGATGGAGCTCTTTTCAATTAAAATACGGCGCACTTTTCAATTAGTATCTACACCATTGTAAGAGACATTTTTGGTTATCACACCCTCAATATACGAATAATTGTGCATTAAGCACGGTAGCTATGGCAGATAATTTGTGGCAGCCTTGACCTTTTTATTCTGTCGGTGTAGAAATCTCGCGATTTATATGTAAATTTGCACCAAATATTTAATATAAATCACGCAGCAAATGGCAGAATACATACAAACCAAGCACACACTTGTCAATGGCGACAGCCGGAATATGCGGCTTATGCCTGACAAGTCTGTGCATTTGATAATCACCTCTCCACCGTATTGGCAACTAAAGGATTATGGCAGTGATGAACAAATAGGATTTAATGATAATTACGAGGATTATATAAACAATCTGAATCTCGTCTGGTCGGAATGTAATAGGATTCTTAAGGACGGTTGTCGCCTATGCATAAACATTGGTGACCAGTTTGCGCGTTCGGTATATTATGGACGTTATAAGGTCATTCCCATAAGGACGGAAATTATAAGATTTTGCGAAACCATAGGGCTTGATTATATGGGGGCTGTTATTTGGCAGAAACAGACAAGCATGCACACTACGGGCGGAGGCGTTGTAATGGGTAGCTTCCCTTATCCTCGAAATGGCATACTGAAGATTGATTATGAGTTTATCCTTATTTTCAAAAAGCAAGGTAAAGCTCCTGTGCCTACGAAGGAACAAAAGGCTCTGTCGGAAATAGGCAAGGAGGATTGGAACAAGCTCTTTGCCTCTCATTGGACTTTTGCAGGGGCTAAGCAAAATGGACATATTGCTGTTTTTCCAGAGGAACTTCCCGCACGACTGATAAGAATGTTCTCTTTTGTCGGAGAAACCGTCTTTGACCCATTTATGGGCAGCGGGACAACCGCATTGGCAGCAAGGAACCTGAATAGGAACTCTATCGGATATGAAATAAACAAGAGTTTTCGCAAATATTATGAACAAAAAGTGATAGATACGACTTTTATGAACCATAGCCTGTATAATATACGGGAAGACGAAGAATCGTATACCTGTAACGGAAATGCAGCCAGCCTGCCTTATTTATTCCACGACCCGTTGAAAATGAATAACAAAATTGATGTCAAGAAACTGCAATTCGGTTCAAAGATAGATAAGGATAGTGAAGCCCGGGAGGAATACTATTCTGTAAAAGATGTGTTAGCCCCCAATTTGTTAAGGTTAAGCAGTGGCTTAGTAGTGAAGCTTTTGGGCGTTGAACCCAATCCACAAACAACAGAGCAGGCAACCGACTATCTCCTGAAAAAGACCAAAGGACATAAAGTCTATCTGCGTTTTGATGAGGTGAAATATGATTCAAGCAACAGGCTTTTATGTTACCTGTATCTTGAGAACAAGACTTTTATCAATGCACATCTGCTTAAAGAGAAATTGGCGATAGTGGATACAAGTATGGAATATAAATACAGAAACAAATTTTCAAATTATTAGAATAAAAAATATGGCACCGATAAATGATTTATTAAGAGTTATTCCTTTGGGCAAACAAAATGCAATTCATGCAGAAGACATCGCAAGATTATTAAATCTTCCGACCGGAGGAAACCAAGTAGAAGCAAGAGGGCTTATTAGGGAGGCTATTCTGCAAGGAAATATAATATTAAGTATTCCCAAAGTTGGCTATTGGCGTTCAAATAGCAAAACAGAAGTTGAAACTTATATTACGTCATTAAATGAACGTGCACAAGAAATAAATGAACGAAGTATTGCAATAAAACAAGCGTGGAATAGCGCAAACCCTCAAAATGTAATATTATAATTATGAAAATATACTCAATGACTTTTGCCGGCAAAAAGGAGTTCTTGCTAAATCATGCTTGCCAATTATATCAATTAACGCGACCTAACAAGGTAGGGGAAGTTATGAACCTGATACGCCAATGTCAACCTTCTTCCATTGAAGAATGGGAGGATTGGTATTTCGCAAATGCACAAACTTCCGGTAAAACACCTGTCCGGATTTCAAAAGAAACAATACACGAACTTGGAGAACGTCTCTATATAAAGATGACAGAACTTGTAATACCACAAGTACAAGAAGCCATCAACAATATAACCAGACAAGATTGTCTTGACTATGTGTATAACCTGACAATTAATCGCACATATGATGGATATCAAAGAGAGAAATCTGTAGTCAATGATGGATTAGCAAAAATTTTCAAGGATATTAAGTTCGTGGAAAGCGATCCAGAACTTGACCATGCCGGAGATATTGATTATGTAGCAAAAGTTGGCGATTATCAAATAGGCATTCAAATAAAGCCAGTTACCGCCAATGCAAATTTTGGCGGTTATTCTTTATCAGAAAGGATGAAGAGCAGCTTCGACAGCTTCACTGAAAAATACGGAGGCAAAGTGTTTGTCGTATATAGTCTGCGTGGAGAAATTGCGAATAAGGATGTTGTAGATTCCATATCAAAAGAGGTTGAGGAATTGAAATTGAGAAAATAAGGTTCAACATTAAGTTCACGCTCCCGCTCCAACTACCTTTGCCGCTTTGCCACCAACTTGTCGTGTTCCGCTTTGAGGTCGGCAGGGCAGACATATTTCGGGCTGTTCGTGTCCTTGCCAAAATGACGCAGGAGGTCTATGGTGTCGCACCACATGGAACCGTCCGAAATGGTGTAGCCGTTGCGGATGCAAATCTTGACGGATGCCCAATACCGCCCCATATCAAAGGAACTACGGATATAGTGGCGCAACATGGCGTATTGCCCTGCCTTCAAGAGTGTTTCGGCTCGGCCGTCGGAAAGGATAGCCGTGAAAAGGTCATACGGCAGTGTGTTGTGATAGTCCCCTTGAAGCCGTTGCGTTTCAGTTCGGGGATAAAACGCTGTCGGGGATAGGTACACATAGGTGCTATATCGTATGCGTGAAGTCTGTTGTTCTTGCGCACCTCCATGTCGCTGTATTCCGCCCATTGGTCATAATACAACATTGACATACCACGCAGTCGGGCAACGGTCGTTGTCTTTCCATCGGGTGAAATCCACCTTTGTACCACTTCATAGATGGAATACTCGGCTGCTTGCCCTGCCTTGTATCGGGACTTGACGAAGAAGAAGCGTATCACTTGGTACTGCTTGCTGGTCGTGACAATGGAGAAGTATTCGTTCTCGCTGAAAACGCTCTTTCGGGTGCGCAACGCTTCCAACTGCATACCGCAATGGGGGCAGGTGCATCCGCAAAGGGTGTCCGCAAGGTCGTGGTCGCTCTTCCA
>ERZ777305.2754-NODE-2754-length-13876-cov-8.490051_pt1 | contig 13876 bp, 10 predicted proteins | sample MGYA00374965_ERZ777305 | MGnify/ENA primary metagenome ERZ777305 (study PRJEB29328, sample SAMD00013331) | mouse gut metagenome | study: EMG produced TPA metagenomics assembly of the Metagenome analysis of fecal microbiota from mouse which was promoted... | reverse complement strand
CCGACAGATAGGGGTAGAAGGGATTGTCACTGCCCTGCATGATGTACCGAACGGAGAGATTTGGACAGTAGAAGCCATCAACGATTTAAAATCGTATATTGAATCGTATGGGTTGCGCTGGTCGGTCGTGGAAAGCCTTCCGGTTTGTGAGGCAATCAAGTATGCGGGTACGGAACGTGAACAGTTGATTGAAAATTATAAAGTAAGCCTTGCCAACCTGGGTAAATGCGGAGTGAAAACAGTCTGTTACAACTTCATGCCGGTAATCGACTGGATACGTACGGATTTACACTACCCTTGGCCGGACGGTACCAGTTCGCTTTACTACGACCGTATTCGTTTCGCTTACTTCGACATCAAAATACTGGAACGTGAAGGAGCTGAAAAAGACTATACAGAAGAAGAACTGCATAAAGTTGCCGAACTGGACAAAGTGATTACAGAGACCGAAAAGGACGATTTGATTGACACCATTATCGTCAAGACACAAGGATTTGTGAACGGTAATATCAAAGAAGGAGATAAAAACCCAGTTGCTATATTCAAACGTCTGTTAGGTTTATATAAAGACATAGACCGGGATGCTTTACGAGAAAATATGCGTTATTTCTTGTCTGCAATCATGCCTGTATGCGAAGAATATGGCGTCAATATGTGTGTACATCCCGATGACCCACCATTCCAAGTTCTAGGTTTACCACGCATCGTCACGAATGAAAGTGATATTGAATGGTTCCTGAATGCCGTAGACAATCCGCATAATGGGCTGACTTTCTGTGCTGGTTCTCTTAGTGCAGGCGCACATAATGATACTCGTGAATTGGCTAAAAAGTTTGCAGGAAGAACCCATTTCGTTCATCTACGCAGTACAGAGGCTATGCCGAGTGGAAACTTCATCGAAAGTTCTCATCTATCAGGAAGAGGACATCTGATTGATCTCATCCGCATTTTCGAGAAGGAGAATCCGGGACTTCCCATGCGCGTAGATCATGGACGGATGATGCTCGGAGATGAGGATAAAGGCTACAATCCCGGTTATTCTTTCCATGGACGTATGCTGGCTCTGGCACAAGTAGAAGGGATGATGGCTGTGGTGGATGATGAGAAACAACTCTATGGACTCTTATGATTATGATTAAGTTTGCTTATTCTACAAAAGCCCACTACCGTTAGCCTATTTGATTATAGCTTAATGTCAGTTCGATATAAGCTTGTACTATTCCAGTTCTCCTCCTTCGGGAAGGGGGAAAACATGCGGACAAAGTTATATCGAACTTACGTTAGCTTAATGATTTGAACATGTGAGGGTAAAACGTCGTCAATATTTGTTTGGCTAAAATACGGCATTCCGCACGATTCACTTTACCGTTCCCTGCTTGCGGAATACAATCTGTCGTCAATATGTACTTGGGACGATAATAAGGTTCCAATAGTTCGTGCAGCTTATTTCCGATCTTTTCAGTGTCCCGCTCACCTTCCAATAATAAAGTTACAGCCTGTCCTAAACGCTGGTCAGGAACTGAAGTGATAACAAATGGAACAGAAATAAAAGGACGAAGCAGTTTTTCCATCTCCTCCGCCTGAATTTTAATTCCCCCACTATTTATCACATTGTCTTCCCTACCCAGAATCATAAAGCTTCCATCGGAATAAATACGTGCAATATCATTGGTCCGCAAAATCTGGTCGCAGACAAGAGGAGCATCAATAACCAATGTATCTTCTACGGATAAAGATAGTTTTACCGAAGAAAACGGATGATAATGCGACGAAGCCGATGGTCCGTTCAGGCGACGAAGAGCAATATGAGATAAAGTTTCAGTCATACCATAAGTAGAATAGGCGGCAGTCGGAAGAGTTTTGATCTCCGCCTCTAAAGCCTCATCAATCGCTCCGCCTCCTATAATCAAAATATCAGTCTGCTTCAGTCGTTCTTTCTCTTCGGGAGCTTGCAACGTATTATACACTTGCAGGGGAACCATTGCCACAAATCTCAAAGGCTCTTCTATATCCGCTAAAGGATGACCGGAAGCAGGACGTACAATCAAATTCAAGCCTGCAACCAACGAACGCACGACCACCATCATCGCACCGATATAACGAAGATTCATACATAATAACGCTGACTGACCTTTCTCCAAATTCAAAAATTCGCAAGTCAGACGCGCACTTTGCATCATTTGGTCTTTACGGACGATCAGTTCTTTAGGTGTACCCGTAGAGCCTGATGTATGAACAGTAATGACAGGAGAATCGTTAAACCATTCATTCAGGAAAAGATATAAATCCCAACTAGCAGGAGAATGAGCCTCTGCTCCTCCCGCTATCAATCGCCTTATATCTTCCAAAGAATATTCTTTTCCTTCCAGTAGCAAACGCTGTTGTTTTCGATCAAATATCATCGGAATATCCTTTAAATACTATCATTTACAAAACCACAAACAATCTTTTCTTATTTCAAGAGGAACTTCCACGTTGTCCGTAAAGAGCAATCCTGTTCCCAGTCCTTGTGGCAACGGATTGCTGAATGTTGCACACCACTGGGCAATGGCATTCAGCCCAATGTTTGATTCCAAAGCGGAAGTTATCCACCAGCCGATATGTTGTTTTTCAGCTTCGGTAATCCATTCGTCTCCTCCGCAGATTCCTCCGTGAAGAGAAGGTTTAATAACGATATATTGCGGACGGATGGTTGAAAGCAGTTCCTGTCTTCTTTCCAATGTATTGTATCCTATCAATTCTTCATCCAAAGCGATCGGTAATGGAGAGTCGGAAACAAGACGGGCCATTTCCTCCCATTGTCCGGCACGGATCGGCTGTTCGATGGAATGTAGATCAAGCTCTGACAAACGCTTCAGTTTTTCCATTGCCTCCGCTGGCGAAAAGGCACCATTTGCATCTACACGCAACTCTATTTCTTTAGAAGAGAAATGTGTCCGAATATGGCGCAACAATGTCAGTTCTTCTTCGAAATGGATGGCGCCTATCTTTAACTTGATACAACGAAATCCGGCTTCCATCTTTTTCTCAATCTGGGATAACATGTTCTGAAAATCTCCCATCCAGATAAGACCGTTAATCGGAATGCCAACTTCTCCACGCGAGAAAGCTGTATCACATAAAGCCCAGTTTCCTGCAAAGAAATGCCGGATAGCCGTTTCTAGACCAAATAAAATTGAAGGATAATCACACAAGCCATCCATATCCAATCTGCCTTGTTCCCTCTCTACTTTCCGGCAGACTTTCACTAATATATCTTCGTAATCAGGAAGATCGTCACAACTTAAAGCGGGCAAAGGTGCACACTCTCCTATTCCCACTCTGCCGGGGAAGTCGGGAGAGGTAAAATGAAGATACCAAACTTTACGCGTAGTATATGTTCCCCTAGAAGTCCCGGCAGGTTGCTTGAAATGGAGCAATCGGGGAATGATTTCTATTTTACAATTCATCGTGAATAATTTTTCAATTCACCACAGAATAACACAGAGCCTCACGAAGTTTTAATAAGTTATATCTCTTGCAGTTCTCTTACCGTTCTCTCCTCCACACAGTCTTGCTTTGCAGAAAATCGGGCTTAAACGCAGGAAAAGCAAACTCTGTGGTACTCTCTGTGGTACTCTGTAGCAAAACCGATCTTAGGGAAATTTCGGATATTGTTTGAAGTTCGGTTTACGTTTCTCCAAGAACGCATTCTTGCCTTCCTGTGCTTCATCAGTCAGGTAATAGAGCAACGTTGCATCGCCAGCCAATTCCTGAATACCTGCCTGACCGTCCAGTTCGGCATTCAATCCTGCTTTAATCATGCGTAAAGCCAACGGACTAAGCTGCATCATTTCTTCCGCCCACTGCACATATTCATCCTCCAACTGCTCCAAGGGAACTACTTTATTCACTAATCCCATGTCCAATGCTTCTTGTGCATTATACTTCCGGCAGAGGAACCAGATTTCGCGCGCTTTCTTCTGCCCCACTACACGTGCCAGATAAGACGCACCGAACCCGGCATCAAAGCTACCTACACGAGGACCCGTCTGACCGAAAATAGCATTTTCCGACGCAATGGACAAATCACATACCACATGAAGCACATGTCCTCCACCAATGGCAAAACCGTTCACGGCAGCAATCACCGGTTTCGGAATGCTGCGAATCTGCTTTTGCACATCCAATACGCTAAGACGAGGCACACCGTCTTTTCCGATATATCCGCCACGTCCTTTCACATTCTGGTCGCCACCGGAACAGAATGCCTTATCACCGGCTCCGGTAATTACAATCACATCAATATCCGCTTCTTCACGGCAGATGCGCAATGTGTCACTCATTTCAGCAGTAGTTGTCGGAGTAAACGCATTCCGATAGCGCTCACGGTTGATCGTGATACGGGCAATTCCATTATAATAATCAAAAAGAATATCGTCGTATTCTCTGATGGTTGTCCACTCTCTTTGTGTTGACATAATCTATTTTTGTTTTAATTGATGATAATAATTCTTCAACATGCGCGCGTCCTTGTTTTTGTTGGTAAACACCTCCAAGAGCACAGGCTGCTCCATAACTTCCGGTTGAGTGAAAGTTTTCATCGCTTCAGCCAGTTCTTCGTCATTTTGTGCTTGCAGATAGAGGAATCCACGTTCCTCTGCCCAACCTTTGGCGGACGTTTTATGGACTGCCGCAATAAATTTATGTGAGGTACCCGACATATCCAATCCCGGCAAGGTATGGAAAATCTCTCCTCCTCCATTATTTAACAGAAGAATACGCAGATTGGAGCGAACATTGACATTCCACAATGCATTCATATCATAGAAAAAGCTCAAATCTCCGATAGCTATAAAGTTCAGTTTGTCGGAAGCTGCCGCATAACCGACAGCCGTAGATAGCGAGCCTTCAATACCGTTTGTCCCCCGGTTGCAACAAACTTCAATCGTAGAAGGAATGGAGTATAATTGCGCATAACGCACCACCGAACTGTTTGCCAGATGCAACGCACATGACTCCGGTAAGGATTTCAATAATGCGCCGACGGCAGACATTTCCGAATAGGCAAACTCCGGTTCGGGGATGGTCTTACAATAGTTTTCCCACACACGGGGATATTCGGGAGTCCGATTGTCCAGCAAACTGGCTATCTTCTCCAAAAACTCGAACGGGTCCATTTCGATCACTGTAGTCAATGAGCCGTACAAATCGACCACCTCACCGTCCGGCGATACGTGCCAATGCTCTTTAGGCGGATGCTGACGGAGAAACTTCTTCAATCGTTTGGAAACGACATGTCCTCCATAAGTAATCAACAACTCCGGCACCATCTGGGCAACCTTCTCTTCGGGCATGGCATAAAGCGCCGCATCAAAGTTCTTTACCGGAATACCGGGAACTGTCTGGTTGCCGATATGTTCCGTCAACCAAGCAAAATGTTTATATAATAACTTGATATATCTTTTTTCAAACAGATAGATAAGATTCATCTGACCGATGATAATCATACGCTTCTGGTATTTACTCATCCGGTCGACCAAATCGTTATAATCACGATCGTAGACGTTCAACCCCTGATAACGGGTAATGACACGCACTTCTGGAAGCGAATCGACCGTAAACTGGAACAATGGTTCAGAAATAGGGACATTGATATGTACCGGTCCTTTTCCATGATGGTTCGTTTCCAGCAAAGCTTCATTCACCAGACGATTGCAATACCATTCATCTTCTTCCGTATGAATCTCCGGAAGGTTTACCGACTTCTTAACCAATGTCTGAAATACGCCTGGTTGTGGTACTGTCTGTCCATCCATCTGCCCGATCCAGGCAGCGGGACGATCCGCGGAAATAATGACCAGAGGAACATTTTGATAAAATGCTTCTGCCACAGCCGGGTGAAGGTTTAATAATGCAGTACCGGAAGTGCAACAGACAGCAGCAGGCTTACCACCATTCAACGCAAGACCGATAGCGAAATAGCCGGCACTCCGTTCATCCGTCACCGGATAGCAGGTAAAATTCGGATGGTTAGACAAAGTATGTACTATGGGCGTATTACGACTACCCGGACACAACACAACCTTAGTAATCCCATGCGCCTCGAGCAACGCAACCAACTGGAGTATGTTCTTCTTGTCTGTATACATGATGATAATTATTAGTAGTTTATGATTTTAAAGGAGGCACTGCAATCAGCCGTTTGATGGTTTGCAACTTTTTCTCCGTTTCCAGCCATTCGTCATTCAGTTCCGAAGAGGCCAATAATCCACCGCCGGCATAAAGAGTGAGTTGCTTATCTTCGATATGCATACAGCGCAGGTTTACATAGATGTCTGTTCGCCCTTCCGGATCGAGCCATCCGATAAAACCGGAGTAATAGCGGCGGTCGTAGCCTTCATTCTGCAAAATAAACTGATAGGCTTCTTCCTTCGGCAAGCCGCATACGGCAGGTGTCGGATGCAAAACTTTCAGAAGGTCTCCCAAACCTTTATTATCTTTCAAAGAAAAACGGAAATCAGTTTTTAAATGTGACAAAGCACCGGCATAAGCAGGATATGGTCCGTTTTCCGTAGCATGGATATCCAGTGAAAGAAGCTGCCGACGGATATAAGAAGCAACATAATCTTGCTCTTTCCGGTTCTTTTCATCCCATACTTGCGGCAGTCTGCCATCTTGCAAAGGCTGCGTTCCGGCTAGCGCAACCGTATGCCATTCGTCTTCCTCACCTGATAAAATAATTTCGGGAGTGCTTCCCAGCCAGATGCCCGTCTGCGGAGTATAACATAAATATATATACGAATGAATATAACGTTTACAAGCTGCCCGAAAGATGGACAAAGGAGAAAAATCCGCTACTTTATCCACTGTAAGATGACGGGAAAGCACCAGTTTATCAAACGTCCTGTCACGTAACGCATTTATAAAGGTATGAAAGCATGCCGCATATTCTTCCGTAGAAGAAGTCAGAAACGATTCTTGTCCTTGCAGGCGCAAGGCTATCTCCCGGTCTTCTTCCGTATCATCATCCACCGATAAAGGCTGCCCCCACTGATCGGGTTGGATCAACACAACCGGACATGACTCACTCACCTGAAACGGAGCGATTACAAATCCTCTCTGTCCGTTCAGTTCTTTCAAATCGTATATCAAGCGGACCGCTCCTTCCGCCTGCGTCAACAGACGGGGAACTTTCTCTCCGGGAATACGGTAAACAGCAAACGGCTGCTTCCGCTGAATAAATGCATCAATAGTTGTCAAGTTACTTATTTCTTCGTCGATCATCTCTTTTTCATCACACTGTTGACTACCCGTATGGAAGACACCAGTTTGTTTGTTGAAGTAAACACGTCTACATTCCATACATGAGAGGAACGTCCTTTATGTACAACGGTTCCTACTGCACGCACAGTATCTCCTTCATGTGCAGAAGATATGTGGTTTCCGCTGACTTGCATTCCTACTACAATCTCGTCCGGCTGGCAAAGAATCATCGAACCGAGCCCGGCAACTGTTTCCGCCAACGCAAGAGTAGCTCCACCATGCAATATGCCAAAAGGTTGACGGGTACGATGGTCTACCGGCATCGTTGCTTCCACACGGTCTTCGTCGGCGTATGTATATTGAATTCCCAAGTTTCCCATTAATGCGTGGCGTGCCTGCGCATTCAGTTGGTCAAGGGGAATTTCGGCTGCACGCACTTCGGCTATAATAGCTTTCTCCACCGCAACAGCCACTCCGTCTTCTTCATTCGAAGCGGTCACATAGTCGGCACAGGCTTTCACCGAGTCTTGTGAATGCCCCATAGCTACGCCCAATCCCGCCAATTGAATCATTGTTACGTCACACACACCATCGCCTACAGCAATCACTTCTTCACGCTTCACATCCAGCGCCTCCAGCAAAGCACCCAAAGAATTGGCTTTGTCAATGCCGCAGGGAACTACTTCCAGGAAATATGGCTCCGAACGGAATACGCCCAACGCTCCGTTCAGCCTTCTCTTCCAGTGATCTTCCAAACCAAGCAATGCTTCTTCGTCATCGCTCACCAGCATACACTTACAAGGAGCAAAATCAACGGCAGTAGAAAATTCTTCTTCTTTGATTATTTGCAGGTTATTCAACCGGGCTTCATTTTGGATATGTTCATTTTCAGGAGAATCCGTTATGATCGTATCATCATGATAAGTGAATAAGGCAAAACCGTTTTTACGGGCTTTCTTTTCCAGATACGGCAACATTTCGGGATTAATCCGACGTTCAAACAGAATTTCCCCGTTTTGTGCATTGATAATCTGACAACCATTATAGGAAAGGATAAAACCTCCATAGTTTCCAAGTTCGAGCATCTTGGCAAGCGGCATCAGACCATAAGTAGGTCTGCCGGATGCCAGCACAATACGTACTCCCATTTGCTGAACCTTCAATAAGGCAGCTAATGTACGCTTACTAATTTCTTTCGCATCATTAAGGAGTGTTCCGTCTACATCAAGAACCAATAATTTATACTTCATGATTACACGATTTTGATTTAGATTACAAAGGTAGGAAATTGAGTGAACGACAGAAAGCGTAAACAGATAAAAATTACTTTAATTTCACTCTTTCAAACGCATTTCCAGATAATCGCGAAGGATACGGGCATGATTATACACGGGACGTGACCATAATTTATCTGCCAGTACCCGATAGTCATCTGTTTCTGAAAAATCTTCGTAAACCCGCTTTCTCCTAACCTGTATCATTGTTCTATTAATAGTTAATTATAAATAGATAAACCGGAAAATGCGAAAATTGTTTAGCGAAATCCATTCATTAAAAAGTTCATAATGTATTTTCCACAAAAAGTGCAAGGTGCATCTTAATTTCGCAAAATTAAAATAAGAAACATTGGCTATCTTCTTATCCCATTCTTAGTTTCTGATATTTGTTTTCATAATATTATATTAATAGGTTTAAAAACAACAGTTCGATAAGTACTCATTGTTATGAGTTATTAGAAAATCTCCAGGCTAGTATTCTGCTGCTTTTAGTTCCCTGCTGCATTCTGATAATCTTATACTCCGATGCATTCACAGACTTCAATTTCGCACATAGCTTTTCAAGATTCTTTTCTTTTGAAACCAAGCTGGTAAACCATCCACAGTTCTTCTGATATTTCTGACTCTCGGAAATCATATTCAGTATAAAACGGATTTCTCCACCCTCACACCAAAGTTCATTCGCACTCCCGCCAAAATTTAATTGTACTTTTTTCACCTTCGTCCCCTTCAGACTACTCAATTTGCGCAAGGTTCCGTCTTCCGCTTCTTCCTTCGAGCTATGAAACGGAGGGTTACAGATCGTAACATCAAAATACTCGTCAGGCATGATAATTCCATCAAAAATCTTCTGACTGTCTTCTTGAAGCCGCAAGTCAATCTTATGTGCCAATACCGGGTTGCAAGTCACTATCTTCCGTGCATTCTCAATCGAGACCGGATCAATATCACTACCAACAAATGTCCATCCATATTCTGTGTGTCCTATAATCGGATAAATACAATTTGCACCTACCCCAACATCCAGACATCTGCATTTCGTTTTCTGTTCGTTCGCATCTTCCTCCTCTGTCTGCAAATCGTTCGCTACCCTATCCGGCTGAATAAGATCGGCAATATAATGAATATAATCTGCTCTTCCGGGAATGGGTGGACACAAGTATTGTTTCGGTATATCCCAATAACGAATGCCATAATAACTGATTAATAATGCTTTATTTAAAGCTTTTACTGCTTGCGGATTAAAAAAATTTATAGTTTGTACACCTAGAGGATTAAGTGATACGAATCTCTTAAGCGGAGGATAATTTTCTATCAACAACGGAAAATCGTATTGCCCATTGTGCTTATTTCTTATATGTAACTCGCCTTTTTTTGCCATGTCGGCAAAGATACAGAGAATTTTCTTGTCTGCAAATTTTCTCTGTTAATACACTAAATTGGGAATCAAATCACAAAAAAATATCATAAAATAAAAAAGCATCCCATAAGGTCATTTTCTGAAACCTTAATTAGGATGCTTATTCTATAGCACATTGATATTCAATGCTTAAAAGCGGAGAGGGAGGGTAATAAACCTATTTCCCTATAAATTGATTTTCCCTTACTGTTGACAACCTTGACTTTGACTTTATATTTATCTGAAATGAAATAGTCCGGAGTTATTGATTTGAAAGATACATACAGTTACATTTTCATATTTCATCATTATTAGTTACAAAAAAGCGCAGACAATCGCCATACGCTTCACGGTTCACCACAAACCACAACTAAATATGGGATGCCTGCGCCTGTATAGGTGCAGTCCCAATATTAGTTGTTCCTCTTTTACTTGCAGTGATGATTGTGAAGCTATTGAGCAATATGTCTTCGGACTGATTTCCTCAATCCGCCTGCAAAAATAGCGAATTTCCGATACAACCACGTGTATAATAATACATTTTTCCCTTCGCCCACAGAAAAAACAGACAGCAAACCCCGTTTCCAGCCCCATTCCCCCCTCCACCAAAGAAAAAACGCCCACTCCTGCATAATTCCCCTCCGGAAACGTCAAGAATCAAAAGATTATACCTATATTCGCTTCCGAAATACGCCAGAAACATTGTTTCCTGTTTCTTTCCATACGGAAATATGCTAAAAGCAGCGTCTCCAGCTTGTTTCAGAGAGAAAACAACGTGGAAACGCCGTATCCGGTCCCTCCCTTATCCGTGGCAGTGCCCTGCACGCCGTTTCCGCCAATATTCATCATCAAAAATCGAGAGAAACATGAAAGAAATCTCAACCATCAGTCTGGAGCGCATGAACAACGGCGCACACTTCCTCTACGTGAGCAACATCCTGACGCGTGCCGAAGCCGACTCGAAAGTGAAAACCAAAGCCGCCGCACAAGTAGCCGCACTGAAAGCCGCCGTGACACAGGAGGACAAAGACCTGAAAACCTCGCAGAAAAGCCTGCTGACCGACGACATCGCCAAAGCGGACGCCGAGCGCGACGCCCTTTACAGCGGTTACAAGAAAGCGGTTGCAGGCTTCCTCAACCTCCCCGTCGAAGCCATTGCGCAAGCCGCCAAAGTGCTCAACCAGCACATCAAGGACTACGCCATCGACCCCAAAATGCAACTCGACCGCGAGACGGGACTCCTGCTGAACCTCATCACCGATCTGGAAGGAAAATACAAGCCGGAAGTGGAAACCCTCTCGCTCACCCCGTTCGTCACCAACCTGAAAGCGGCGAACGAACGTGTCCGCACGCTCACCGCAAGCCGCACCGACGAGAAAGCGGGCATCACGGTGGGCGCGTTGAAAACCTCACGCAAGGCATCGGACGATGCTTACCGTATGCTGGTAAAAATGGTGAACGCCCTCGCGCTCGTGGAGGGAGAAACCGATTACGTGCCGTTCATCGACTACGTGAATGCGGAAATCGTTCATTACAAACGTGAAGTGCTCGGTCAGAAAGCCACAGCCGCCGGCACCACGGGCGGAAATGACAGCGGAAATACCGGAGGAAACACAGGCGGTTCCGATAACGGAGAAGCACCCGACCCGGCACTTTGATAAAACTCCATTTTGCAGATTCAAACCAGGCAATGAAATGCACGATTTGAATCTGCATTCTCCCAACCGAACAAAAGCACATCAAGCATTTCCTGTCCTTATTTGCAATTTTCCCGCATAAAATCCAGCCCTATGCGACAGGCAGTCATGGACCATAGAAAAATCTTTCTTTTGCCGTTCCTCTTAAAATTCCTACTTTTGCCACGACTCACATTAAATGCTTATGTTACACAGCAAATATTACAAAAAAGAGACAAACGAGGATAAAAAAACATCTGCTGCCTTCGAGAATCTGATGTTATTGCCCGACAATGTCTTTTGGCCTATTTTCAGAACCTCTTGTTTCGATGCCCCAAACTTGCCTTTTCAATCAGGGAAATTAATCTCCTACGACTTCTGGCCACATTGGGATAGAACAGGAACAGATCATGCCAATTACGTGGAACCGGATTCATTCCTCGAATTTGAGGCGTTCAATGTAATCATCGAAGGCAGACAGGCTCTGGTGTATAAATGCAGTTGGCTCTCCTTGCTGACAAGCGTGGACAAATACGCCAAAGAATTGGACAATACAGCCCTCCCCGGTTATGACGCATCAGCAACCCGCCGATGATGCGATTCGTGATTTTGCCCGAATCATGTTTTTTATAGTTGTACCTTGAAACTATTAAATTGAAAAGGATATGTGCAAGAAAGGATATTGTATAATTTGCCATCGAGATAACCAAGAATTATCAGATGAACATGTAATACCAGAAGCCATTGGTGGATATTATCATATTTATAATGTTTGCAAGAATTGTAATTCAAAACTCGGTGACCATGTTGACAAGTTGCTTCTAAACCATTGGCTTATCAAGGCTGCTCGTCATGAAAAAAGCCTTAAGGGCTATAAAGGTCATATTCCTAACCCTCTTATAGGCGAAGGAAGCCTGTCGACTGGAGAAAAAGTAAGGGTAGAGCAGGATGATGACGGTAAAATATCAGTCAGGTTTATACCAACTTCTCCGGAAGTTTCAGACGATGGTAAATCTTTTAAGATACAAGTTGATGCCAAAGATGAAAAGACTGTACCAAAAATCAGAACTAAAATACTGAAAAGACATAATATTGATGAAACGAAGGTACAAATTGTTTCCGATTATCAAGTTGTAAAAATTGATCGTCCTGAAGTGAGGATGCAATTCGCTATCGATATAAAAAGCTATAAAATAGGCCTTTTGAAGATTGCATACGAATTTGCCGCAGATAAGATTAAAGGATATACGGATGACCCTATTGCAAAAATATATGCAAGCATCTTGCGTGACGGCAACCCTGACAGACTCGATGAGGCGTTTTTCGAAGGCGATGGAATGACTAATGCCAATTTGAATATTTTGGAGTCGATTATTGACAACTCGAATACAGATCGTCACATTCTATTGTTAGCAAATTTGCATGAAAAGTTATATTGTATAGTTAAACTATTCGATAAGTTTTGCCAAATGATAAGAATGTCGGATAGTAGCTATGGAGAAGACGGTCTTGTTTTGTTAGCAATTAATGATTTTGCAAGCCATAAATGCGATTTTTATAGTCCGATAGATTTGATAAAAGTCACAAGTTATTGTGAATTCACAATGTTCAAGCTGAATGATGAAGGCCAGGCTTATCTTGATGCGCAAATAAGCAAAGAAGGCATTAGCTTTGCTTGCACCAAAGACCATGATAATATTTTATATGATTGCAAAGGCAATCCCGTCTGCACAGAAAGTATATTGTTGCTGGCTCTTGAAAAGTTGAAATTAATAAAAGACGAGAACCATACGTCAGGTAAAATATCTGCTACATACATAATTCCTTTTGGATATCATTATCTCTGTATGCCTGAAGGGAAGCTGCTAATGGTAAAGGAGATCACTAAAGTGAATGAGTTCATCAAAATTTAAAGGTATGGTCTCTCCTATAACACTTTTAAATAGGGAAAGGGGGGCTTTGAATAGTCCGAAAGGTCGAGCCATGCGCCGGAAATAGGTAACGATTTAGTAACGAAACTTTGTCTTTTACCGTACTTTTGAAGTCTTGGAAGCTGGACTTTCGGGTAATAAAAAAAGCCAAAAATCATTGATTTGTAGCTTTTTGTTCGTTTACTGACCATTTCTGTCCAGTAAGTTCAGCGGAGAGAGAGGCTCCCGAACCTACGCTTTCAGAAAATATCATAAAATTGCAAATCACTGATAATCATACATTATATACAATACAGAGTAAATCTAAATCTTTCTAAATGCCTTTTGCTATTTCAATTTTTGGGTGTA
>ERZ777305.2752-NODE-2752-length-13887-cov-2.821212_pt1 | contig 13887 bp, 9 predicted proteins | sample MGYA00374965_ERZ777305 | MGnify/ENA primary metagenome ERZ777305 (study PRJEB29328, sample SAMD00013331) | mouse gut metagenome | study: EMG produced TPA metagenomics assembly of the Metagenome analysis of fecal microbiota from mouse which was promoted... | reverse complement strand
CCGAGCAACGCAGCCCGCCTGTAATTCCCGTTCACAATATCCACCACAATCCACGGCCAGATAATCGTCCCCGTTCCGAACACCGGCAGAAGGTCAATAAACGCGATAGCAAGCGCCAGCAGAAACGAATAATTGACGCGCAGCAGCTCAAAAACAATAAACAGAATCAGCGTAATGATCCACATAATCTTAAACTGCGCCTTAAAATATCCGCCTACGGCGCTTTTGAAATTATCTGCAATCAGGTGCCAGGTATTTTTTATCCCCTCCGGCACAATGCGGCTCAGCTTATCGTACAGCTTATCTCTGTCCGCAATGATAAAATAGGACGCCAGGATGGTAATAATGAACTGAAGCAGGAAATTTGCTATGTTTTTCACATAACCGCCCGCCGTGGACAGCGTAGGCAGTTCGATGGAGCTGACAAATTTTATTACGGCATCCGAAATATTCTCGCTCAGATCCCCGAAGGTCTGCTGCAGCCCCTCCGGCAGCTTCGAGATAATGCCGGAAAGTTCCCGGGTGGCATTTTCGAAAAACTGGCTGACGGAGCTGACAATATTCGGCACATCCTGAACAAGAGAGACTACTTCGTGAACAATCAGTGTTCCGCACAGGTACAGCAGCCCGACAATTGCCCCCAGCACAAGCACGATAATTATTGCCGAACCATGTTTTCGTACTATTTTTACTTTTTTTTCCATAAAACGGACAACCGGATTAGCAATAAGCGAGATAATAAAGCCGATCACAAACGGCAGGAAAAACCTAAGCAGCCGGGGCAGCGCTATAAAAAGCAGAAGCACCAGCAGTATGGTCAGCAACAGGTTCGTCAATATTTGCAGGTAAATTTTCACACGCTGCATAAGTCCTCCCAATTCCGCCGCATCCGCGGCATTTTATCGTCCATTCCCCTTTCAGCTTTTTACGGCAGGGCGCACCAGTACAGTGGCAAAGAACAGAAGCGCCGCGATAACCGCAATCATCGGCCCCGCCGCCATATTCAGATAGTATGACAGCAGCAGGCCGAGAATACCGGAAAAAACTGAGAACAGCAGGGAAAACAGGTGGTATTCCCGCATATTTGCCGCTAGATTCCGCGCCGATGCCGCCGGCAGAATCAGAAGTGCATTGATAATCAGAATGCCGACCCAGCGAATCGACAGCATAACAATTACGGCGATCAGAACAACAAACAGGTTGTCAACCAGCGCCACGGGAATTCTTTTGCTCTTTGCCAGGCTCGCATTCAGGCTCACCGCATGCAGCCGGTTGAAGGCCGCTCCCCAGAAAAGGAGTGCGGCGATCAGTACAAGCAGCAGGCGGAACAGCTCCGCCGGAGCAATACTGAGAATATCACCCACAAGCAGCGCGGAATATCTGGAAAAGCTGCCTCCCCGCGACAAAATCACCAGCCCCGCCGCAGTGGACAGGGAAGCGAAAACAGAAATTACCGTGTCGCTCGCCACAATTCCCGAATGCCGGATACCGTTGAGCAGCAGTGCAAAAAGTACAGCAAACAACACCATGGCAAGGCTTGCATCCGTCACTCCAAGCAGCACGCCCACTGCCATGCCGGTCAGCGCGGAGTGCCCCAGCGCATCGGAAAAAAATGCCAGCCGGTTATTGACGATCATAGTGCCGACCAGCCCGAACAGCGGGGTAATCAGCAGCACCGCCAGCAGTGCGTTCTTCATAAAATCGTACCGCATGTACTCAAACGGAAGCAGCGCTTCCATTATCCGGTAGATTGTTTCCATCCTTCCTCCTTTTTATCCGGCAGAATTTCCGACCGGGCGGCCCGCCTTTTTAAAAAACTTGATGTGCTGCCGCTTTGATTTTCTGCACAGCAGACCCCGCTCCGGCGCCGGCCGATTTGCCGTACAAAAGCCTGCCGGTTCAGCCAAACACCCGGCGGAACTCATCCCCGGCAAAAACCTTTGCCGGAGGCCCTTCCGCCAGCACCGTGCGGTCAAGCAGGATTACGCTGTCCGCGTAACGCTCCACATAATCCAGGTCATGACTGACCAGTATCATTGCAAGATCATAGTTCTTTTTCAGCATGTTGATATTGCGGTAAAAAAGCTCCATGCCGTTGCGGTCAATGCCGGAAACCGGCTCGTCAAGCAGCAGCAGATTCGGCACCGGATCACAGGCAATCGAGAGAAGCACCCGCTGCAGCTCTCCGCCGGACAAATCGCACAGCTGCCGGTCAATCAGTTCCTGTGCCTCGAACAGCGACAGAGCACTTTGTATCCGTTCGGCAAGCTTCCGGGATCTCTTCAGAAATACCGGCACATTGCTGATATAGCTTGCGAACATATCATAGACGCTCGTCGGAGTATTTTTCTCTATATTCAGCTGCTGCGGTACATAGCCAATCCGCAGATCCTGTATGCTTCTGTCCCGCATATCACGGAATTCAACAGTTCCGCTGTGCCGGATCTCGCCAAGTACGGCCTTGATCAGCGTAGACTTCCCCGCACCGTTGCGCCCGATAATTACGGTCAGCTTCCCGCAGTGTATGTGAAGATTAACATGCTCAATAATGGTTTCTCTGCCGATGCGCACGCCGATGTCATTCATTTTTATACAGTGCAGGCCGCACGGCGGCTGCAGCAGCCGGTATTTTCTCCTGTCCGCCCCTTCATTTTTCATGCCCCGCCTTCCCGTTTTGCCGGCGATGCTTTGGGAACTGCTGCGGTTCTGGTTCTCCTTATCTTTCAAGACTTGCCTGCCCTCCTGCTCCGCTGCAGCCGGTACAGCCTCATCCCGGCCTTCGCTTATCACAATCCGTTTTCCGACTCTCCGGGAACAACGGCATAGCTCTGCGGTTTTTTATATCTTCTCTGCTCATCGTACCGGCTTTCCATAGTGACCTTCTTTCGCCGGAAACAGCGATGCTGCGCTATTATAAACCGTCTTTTTGTTCCGTCAGGCCGGTCAGCAGCTCCAGGTTTTCCCTCATTCCCTGCAGGTATGAGTCCGCCGCAGCACCGCCCTCCGTGAGCGGGTTCAGATAAATCACCTGTGCACCCGTTTCCGCCGCAAGCTGTTCTGCCGCCGCTCTGCCCGTTTCCTCCGCCAGAAAATATTTGACGCCGTGATACCGAACCTCGTCCGTCAACTCCGCTATTTCCCCGGCGGAAAGCGCCGTGTCCGCATCCATATCAACGCCGTGCAGAACCTCCATTCCGCAGGCGTCGCAAAGATAATAAAACGCGTCATGAAAAAGGACAACCTCCGTTCCATTCAGCGCGGCTGTCACATCCTGATATTCGTCCCAGAGAGCAGCCACCTCACCGCAGTAGCGCTCCGCGTTTTCGTTGTACCCGGCCGCGTGTGCAGGGTCCGCTGCGCCGAGAGCAGCCGCGGCCGCCCGGATCTGCTGCTGGTATCTCACCGGATCCATCCAGACATGGCCGTTCATGGTATGGCCGGAATCGTCCGCCGGATCTGCCGGTGAGGATTTGGCAGCTGCGGCCGGAGCACCATGTTCATGGGAATGTCCGCCGCTCTCCAGCAGCTCCATACCGCTACAGGTATCAATCACACGCAGTTCCGGCACCTTTCCCGCAATCTCCTCTATAAAAAGCTCCATATCCCCGCCGTTAATCACAAAAATATCCGCCGTCTCCAGCGTAAGCATGTCCGCTGCCGTCAGCTGATAGTCATGAAGACATCCCCTGTGATTCTGCGTCAGATTGACAACATGAACCCCTTCCACTCCCGCACATACATTTTCTGTAATAATCCAGACCGGATAAAAGGATGCCGCAACCAGAAGTCCCTCCTCCTCTTCTGTCCCCCGTTTTCCAAAGGCAGATACAAGGCAGGCGCCGGCAATGGAAAACACAAGCATTATCCCGAATACAATTCCAAGCTTTCTCCGAAACATCACTCTACCTGCTCAGATAATATGCCGCGGCAAACCCTGCACCGAAGGTGAGCACCGACACCAGTACAGCTGGCACAGACACGGTTCCGACACCGATGCCGATCAGCACCGCCGCCGGGGATGCCATGACAAGTCCCAGGATGGAGGAATAGGTATAGAGCTCAAAGCGCTTCAGCAAAAACTCTATCAGCCGTGCAATCAACAGAATTCCGGCCAGCACGCCGATACCGAACGGAATAAGAACTGCAAAGCCGTGCAGCAGCCTGTCCATATCAAAGGCCAGCAGTGCCTTGATAAAAGCGCTGATTTCGCTGACAATGGGAGAATAATAGCCGAGCGCCATCAGGATCATGGACCCGCTCACACCCGGAATGATCATGGATGCCGAGATAACTGCACCTAGCACAACCAGAAAAAGGATCATTCCAAAATCAATTTTTATTTCTCTTACAATTCCCTGATCCCCGCCGAAAATCTGAAGAAGAATTACCAGAGCAAAGAAAATCAGAAAAAGAAGTATGGATTTCCCCCTGACTCCGGCAGAACCTCCCTTCCCCTTCAGCTTTCCGAAAATAACCGGAAGCCCTCCAAAAATAAGACCGATAAACAGAAATGCCGTCTGCAGCGGAAAATGTTTGAAAAAGTAGTCGATGCAGAAGGAAAGGCCGGCGATGCTGAGCAGCATGCCGATCCCGTAAGGAAGCAGGGTCTTCAGGCTCTGTTTCCACTGACGGAATATGCTGTTGATCGCACCGATTATTTTGTCGTAGATTCCCATGGACACCATCATAGTGCCGCCGCTCACTCCAGGGATGATGTTTGCAACTCCGATCATAACCCCTCTTAAAATGTCTTTGATAAAGTTCATACGCTACCTCCTGTAGTATCCAATATAATACCACGCAGAGGATGCATTTGTCTACGGGAGAAAGCTTAAGATTTTCTATAAAACGGAAATACGGCTCCTTCCTCATTATAGCTGCTCTGCATTTTCTATTTTAAAATGTGTACTCACTTTCCGCTCCCGAAACAGCCTGATCAACAGAAAAACCCCGGCATTTCTGCCGGGGAGTTTTTCTGTTGATTCATTTCGGAAAGCTGCACTCTCCGATGAATTACTGAAGGCTGAAAAGTCTGTTAACGTTAACCTTCGTCTTAACCTGCGTGCCATCTGCCATGGTCTCAGTTACTTCTACCTGGGCTACATAGATGGAGTTCGTAGGCGTCGTGGACTGATTGCTCAGTACCAGGTCGGTAACTACTGCATTGCTTACAACCGCGCCGTTTCTCTTGATGCTTACGGAACCGTTTACGCCAGCTGCGTCAAGGCTTGCTACCACCTTCTTCTCCTGAGTTACAACCATCGGAACAGTCGTATCGGAAACTACTACGGAAGTGCTGCCGATGATCTGTGCCTTGTTGTTTGCTACGTTGTATACTCTTACAAGATAGCTTCCGGTCGGAGCCTTTGTTACAACATCACCGTTCTTCGTCACAGCCGTGATTGCAGAACCGGTAAGCGTTACAAAGTCTGCGATATTGTCATTGCCCTTGGTGATGACAATGTACTTGCCCTCTGCAGCATTTGCTGCCGGAACGGTAAGCTGCGTCGTTGCATCAACATCAGCAATCTTGAAGCCGTCCTTATCGAAGGACTCTACGCCTACCGTAGCCACATAATCATCCAGATTGGTGTTGTCACCGATCTTCTGATCAATTGCGTTCTTCGAAACTGCAACCTTGTAGGAAACAACATTGCTGTCTGCCTTCTTTACAGAAAGAACTACGTTCTGAACCTTCTCTACATTGCCGACCTTTACAGATACTCTCAGGTATGCTGCAACCGGCTTATCCGCAACGGAGCTAGAGGTAACAAGTACCTTTCCGTCTGCATCCACACCGTTGATGCTAAGTGCTGCTGCTGCAACATTTGCGGCGTTGGTCTGACTTACGGTAACTGCCGCGCTGCTCAGGATGTTCTGACCCATCTGATCAAAAGCCTTGATGGTGATGATGGAATCCTTAACACCTGCGGAAAGCTTGGTGTTGTCCACGCTTACCTCGATGCGGTCAAGAACTCTTGCTGCATCAACGATTACGTTTGCTACGCCGACAACCTTGTCGCCCTGCTTAACGATAACGGATGCTGCGCCCTGTGCTACCGGAAGAAGCTGGTTGCCATATACAAGGAGCACGTTCTCGTTCGAAGAGGAGTAGGTGAAGTTAATACCATCGGTGTAAAGCGTCTGATCCTGCTGACCAGCCTGCTTGCGGGTATACTTTCCATACAGATAGTAAGCGCTGTCGCCAACCGCAACCTTGATTGCCGCGTTGGAGTAAACAAGCTTCGCTGCATCCGCATTTGCTGCACCTACAGCCCAGCCCTCAACGTTGCCGTCTGCTGCGCTTGCCGGAGAGTAGGAAGTAACCTGTGCCGTCTTAACGATATCCGGAATCTTGTTGCCGTAATCATCAAAGCCCTTGTCATAGGTAGCCTTTACGACTGCGGTCTTGTTTGCGTTGAAGAAGTAAATCTTGCCCGTTGCCGAATCAAGATAGTAATCACCAGAGAGACTCTCGTCTGCCGTAACGGTAACACCGCTGTTCGCGTAGGTCTCTGCAGTCGTCGTCGTCAGCTTAACACCGTCAGCGTTGTAGGTCGTTACTGCGATGAATACTTCCTGGCCTGCCTCAGCAACCGTCGTGGAGATCTGGATATCCGCTACGTCAGCCTTAGCGCCCTTGAAATCAAAGCTTGCATCGCCGTACGTTACTCTGTACTGCTGATCAGCAACAATCGGGTTGTGAAGTGTTACAATAACCTTCGTGCCGTTTGCTGCTACGCTCTTGATGAAATCGGTGATCGCGTTCTCGCCGATGAAGTACTCAACCTTGACGTCATTGATCGTCATGTTCTTTGCAGTCTCCTCATCCGTGGCGGTGAGCTCGATCTGATCAAGCGCAATCTGCTTAACCTCAGTGATCGTACCCTTCTTTACAACGAGCTTGTACTCAGTCTTCGGAGTGGTCTCCGTGATCACATACTTGCCAGCCTCTGCGCTGTACTCCCACTGTACGCCCCATACCTTAAGAACGGTCTCGCCGGTTGCAACAGCGGTGATCTCGCCGGTCTTGGAATTTACAGTAGCGATCTTGTCATCATCAACCGAGAAGCGAACGCCGTCGGTGATATCCTCGTTGGAGCCCTCAGCATCGGTCTTTACTGCTACTGCAGTAACCTTCTCGCCTACCTTAAGCCCTTCGATCGCCTTCTGGCTGTCCTCATCAATAGTAACTACCGCTGCGTTCTTCTTAACCTCAACCTTGCAGGTCTTTACAACGTCCTTCGCGCCTTCCTTGGAGAAGGTAGCGGTAACGGTCGTAACACCAACGCTTACTGCGGTAACCATACCCTTGTTCTTGCCTACCGTTGCGATCTCCGGGTCCTTGGACTCGAACTTCACAGTGTAGCCGTCTTCCTTGAAGTTCCATACTGTGGCGTATGCCTTTTCAGCATAAGTCTCAGTCACATCGCCGCCGATATAAAGCACACGGTGAGCCTTGAGCTGCGGACCCTCAGCTGCTGCAGCGGTCTTTGCCGGGAATGCGGTTACGACCATTGCCAGTGCCAATACGAAGGCGATCTTTTTGAAGATACTCTTCATATTCTTCTTCCTCCTTAAAAATTGTAATTTGGTATTATATTTGTGGATACTTTCATGTTTTCTGCGCAATATATAATAATATATTAACCAGCGCTCAAAAAGCAAGAAGCATCTACAGATATAATCATTCCAATAACAGTTAGATTATAGCAATATTCCCAGCAAAGGTCAAGCCCTTTTCGCTAGAAAATGTCGCTTTTTTAACGCTGAAAACCAGCATTTTGCAACACTCTCACGCCGCAGCCAGGCCCCTCCCTCCATACGGTATACTGCCTTCCTCCGCTGCCGGAAGATTATATCTCCGCAAATCCTTGGTGATCCTCCCGCCCCAAAACTTACGCCTGCGAATGACCTTGGATGTGACACAGCAGGTTTCATTTTTCCTCGGTAATCTGTTCCCTTGGATTTGACTGACGTCATAATACATATTGTTTGTGTCAAAGTTATGTCACGGTGTTGTCACAATTCGATTAATTTATTACGAATTTATGAACTGCTGCAATCCGAGCAGTTTTTCCACCGTCTCCTGCATCTCTTCCCTGCCGCACACCATCGTATGAAGCACCTGCGCACCGCGGATTTCTTCAATCGCCCGCGGAACCCCTGTCCCGGAAAGCCTGGAAAGCTCGTCCGCCAGCGCGAAGTCTTCCATGCTGCCGTACTTGGCGTCAATCGCCGTCATTACACTGCGCGTAAATTTGTAGGGACTCGCCGTCGAAGCGATTACGGTTTTTGTGCCGTCCCCCGTTTTTTTCGCATAATCGGAATATACGCTCGCCGCGACTGCCGTGTGCGGATCTATAATGTAGCCTGTTTTTTCGTACAGACTTCGGATGGCCTCTGCCGTCTGCTCTGCCGTCGCATAGCCGCCCGCAAAGTCCTCCAGCCGCTCCTTCATTTCCGGGGTAATCTCGTAGACGCCCCCGGCCGCCAGCCGTCCCATCAGCTCCGCGTTCTTCTGCGCATCATCCCCGGCAATCCGGTAGATCAGCCGTTCAAGATTGCTGGAAATCAGAATATCCATAGAAGGCGAGGTGGTGAGGACAAATTCACGGTTCCGGTCATAGACGCCCGTCGCGAAGAAATCGTACAGGACCTTGTTGTCGTTGGAGGCGCAGATCAGCTTTCCGAGCGGCAGCCCCGCGCATTTTGCGTAGTACGCCGCCAGAATGTTTCCGAAATTTCCAGTCGGCACCACCACATTCAGCAGCTCGCCCTTTGCAAGCTTTCCTCCGCCCAGCAGGCGCGTGTAAGCGTATACATAATATACAATCTGCGGAACCAGCCGCCCTATATTGATGGAATTCGCAGACGAAAACCGAAAGCCGTGCTGTTTCATCCGCTCCGCCAGCTCCTGGTTTCCGAACATCGCTTTTACACCGCTCTGCGCATCGTCAAAATTTCCCCGGATGCCGATAACCGCCGTGTTTGCTCCGCGCTGCGTAACCATCTGCTTCTCCTGGATCGGGCTGACGCCGTCCTTCGGGTAAAACACGATAATGCGCGTGCCCGGGACATCCGCGAAGCCTGCAAGTGCCGCCTTGCCGGTATCTCCGGAGGTGGCTGTCAGGATAACAATCTCCTCCTCCGCATGGTTTTTCTTTGCCGCTGTCGTCAGCAGATGCGGCAGAATGGAAAGCGCCATATCCTTGAACGCAATCGTCGCGCCGTGAAACAGCTCAAGATAATATACTCCGTCCTCCTCCCGCAGCGGGGCGATCTCCTCCGTATCAAACTTGCCGTCGTAAGCCCGGTCGATGCAGCTCTTCAGCTCCTCCTCCGAAAAATCGGTCAGAAACAGCTTCATCACCTCGTAAGCCACCTGCTTATAACCCATCTGTGCCAGCCCGCTGAGCGGGACATCAAGCGCCGGTATTCTTTCCGGCACGAAAAGTCCCCCGTCCGATGCCAGTCCTTTTAATATCGCTTCGGATGCCGTCGCCTTCTCCGCCGCGTTCCTTGTGCTCTGAAAAATAAGCTCCATATATTCTCTCCTTCTGCCGCAAATTTACCGGTATTATAGCACGGCCCCGCATAATACACAAGCGGATACGCAAGAAAAAAAGCAACATGAATTCCCGGAAAATTCCCGCAAAGATGCCGGAAAACAGAAAGCTGCCCTGTGCGGAGAGGATTTCCCCTCTGCACAGGGCAGCTTTATTTCACGCAGCTGTCTGCAGTTTTTCGTGCCGCTTCTTTTCTGTGCGCTCAGCCAGCCGTTCTTTTCCGGCTGCTCCTTTTTTTCTGCGCTCAGCCGTCCGTTCTTTTCCGGCCGTTCCTTCTCTCTGCGCTCAGCCGTCTGTTCTTTTCCGGCCGTTCTTTTTCTCCGCGCTCAGCCGTCTGTTCTTTTCCGGCTGCTCTTTTTCTCCGCGCTCAGCTGTCTGTTCTTTTTCGGCCGTTCCTTCTCTCTGCGCTCAGCCGTTCGTTCTTTTCCGGCCGCTATTTTCTCCGCATACTTCCGTCTTATTTTTCTGCATAAAACTCATGACAGCCGTATTTCACGATCTTGCGGAGGGAGCTGTCGAACCAGTTTGCCTTCTCGTTCGACGTATACTTTCTTGCGAAAAAGTACAGCGCGCCGTCCGAATAGTCCTCTCCGCTCAGCGCACGCGCCACAGCCTCCCTCGTATGCTCGGACACCTTCACGGTGTAATAGCGTCCGCCCTTGCGCACCGGAGAAAACTGGTAGGTTCTTCCATTATTCTGGAAAACAACCTCCTTCACCGTATCCGGAAACTTCTCATCCAGCACCCGGTTCAGCACCACATTGGCAACAAGGATTTTTCCGAAGGTATCCTCATCGCCTGCCTCCGCCTCGACAATCGTCTCAAGCACCTTCCGCTGCTCTGCGGAAAGCTGCATCCGGTAGCTCTCGTTGAAACTGACTTTCAGCACCTCCGGTATGCTGGACCAGTCCAGATTTTCATAAAACAGCTCCTCTGCGGTCTTCGGCCCCTTCACAACCTGAACCAGCTCATCCGAAGTCAGCTCGTCCTGCCAGGAAAGTTCCAGAAGATCCAGCTCGTCCTCGGCACGTTCGCAGGCCTTTGCCAGTTCTCCCGTAAGCACTTTGACAAGCTTTGATTCCGACAAATCAATCTGCAGCTGCGCTCTGTAATTCTCCAGTATCTCTGATTCTCCTGCCGCCTCTGCCGTATTGCTCTGCTCTGCTTTTAAGGTATTTTGTCCTGCTTCTTTGTTAATCAGTCCCGCATTCAACTCTTCGCATGTATTCTCCGTCGTGCCGGTTTCCCCGCCGAAAAAATCATCAAGTCCTCCGACAGCGGACGCCAATGCGTGACCTGCGCTGTCATCTCCTAACGGCGGTGCTATGAAGGAAATCGATGCCACGACACCAAGGCTCCAGCCAAGCGCCTTCCGGCAATATTTCTTTTTCATATTCCCCTCTCTTTTCTCCATTAACTTCAGATAATATTTTCCGCGTCGCTGCGCTCTATGATTAAATGCCCCGGACGGGTTGCTCCGGAAGCCTTGTGTTGATTATAGGCAGAGCTTTCAGGGCTGTCAATAACTTCCATGGTTTTTCGTTACATCCGCACATCACTTTTTACCAATTATCCCCTATTGCAAAAATATGGCACAAGGTTATTCGCATTTTTTATTGTCATTTTGTAAAATTTGCATAATATAATATTAAGAAATTATTAAGTGCTTGTAATATTTACTATATGAGGCCTGCTTAATTTACCTCTGTATACCATATTTTATTCAAATTCTATTTTTGTAGAATCCCTTATTTTAAAGGATATTCGATATTTTTCGTGTACTTCTGAATTTTGAAGCCAAATAGAGCAAGGCCCTTTTACTGTAATATTTGCTTAACAATTAAGAAATATTTTCCTTTTTCTTGTGCTGCCCGGCCCTTGCTAACCAGCGCTCGACTGTGTTAAACTAAATCTGATAATTTCCACAAAATAGAACGGTTTCCATTTTATATAGAATCAGTTTCCATTTATATAGAAGAAACTCATATTTTCTGGTGTTTGCAAACGGATAAAACATACAGAATTGCAGATCGGAGAAGCATTATGAACAGACTGGCCGGAGTATGTCAGGCAAAGAAAAAAGACGGAAGCACATATTACCGCGCCTCTGTCACTTACCGCGGAAAACACATCAGCCTCGGCAGCTATCCCGGTGCCGGGGAGGCAAACCGCGCCTACCTGGCTGCCTGCACTCTTCTCTCAGAACCGCCACGCTGCTTTTCCACGGAAAATTATGCTCTCTGTGGCAATGCACTTCCTTTTGATAAGTGGATTGTGCTTACCAATTTCCGGGATAACGGCATTTACTGCCATACTCCGATCTATCTGTCGCATCGTTTTTTCATCTACTATCTTGATGCGTCCACCCCGCTGAAGTTTGATGCCGACGATCTGTTCTTTTATATGGAGCATAAAATCCTGCGGCGGGGAGGACACCTCTTCGTTGCCGATTACGGAATGCAGATTTCCCTGCTCTCCCGTTACGGCATCCGCGCCCATGCTGTTCCGGGCCGTGACTTTCGTTTTATCAACGGCGATCCGCTCGATTACCGTTACAGCAATATCGAAGTCGTCAACCGCTACTGCGGCGTAACCCGGCGGCTTCATCACGGGCGGAGCATTTTTACGGCCCGCATCCATATCCGGGGGGATTATGTTATCGGCCGCTATCCGACCGAGCAGGAAGCCGCCGTCGCCTATAACAAGGCTGCTGACTGTCTGAAAAGGAAGGGATTTCCAAGAAATTATACTAGAAATTATATTGAAGATCTGTCCGAACGGGACTATGCAAAGCTTTACGCTGCCGTTCACATCAGCAAAAAAATACGTAATCTGACCTTTCCATAATTTCCCTCATATTTTTTTGCTTAAATTTTTAAAAAAAAGCTTACTTTTTTCTGAAAACGTGGTATAATAGGACTATATATTTTTCTTCTTCCATTTTCATATTTAGAAATGCAGCCGTCCGGCCGTTCAGGTCCCCAATCCTGACTCCGGACGGCTCATTTACTTTTCCGGCTCAAAGCTATCTTCTGCGTCCGAGACGTTTCGACATCGGATTCAGCCGGTGCGCCGAAATTCCGATGACTGCCGCCGCCGTGACAAGCTGGCAGAGAAGGCTCGCCGCATACCAGTGCTGCGACAGGAAATAGAGCAAATCCCCGCTGCTTCCGATCGCGTTCATCATGGAAATCCCCCGCCCTGCCTGACTTCGGATCATGGAAACAAAGGAAGTAAACGGATTAAACAGCAGCAGGATCGCCTGTTTTCCCGCAAAGCATTTCCCAAACGCCGCGGGCGAGTAGCTGCTGAACTGCCGGAACAGATCAGCAAAGCGCACGGCAAACAGTGCGGCCGGAAGCACAAATACCAGTCCGATCATCGCACTGTAGGAACAGATCGTCGCGATTGTCGCACGCCTGCAGCACACCGAAAAAAGTATGCCGAAGCTTCCGATATAAATGGCCGTCACCGTAATAAGCAGAAGAAATTCCACCATGTCAAACAGCGTGACGCCCCCGATGCTGTAAACGATTGCAAGCACCGGCAGAGAGGATACGGCCAGCAGAATCACAATGCTGATGGACGCAGCCAGCTTGCCGACAACCACCTGCAGCGGCGAAATGCTTGTCGAGAGCAGGATGTCCAGCGTCTGCTTCTCCCGTTCTCCGATCACGGAACCGGCCGTAGAGGCCGGGACAATCAGCAGCACCATTACAAACTCAAATCCTGTCATAACCATATACAGGGTGAGAATGGCCGAATATTCGACGCTGCTGTTCAGCCGCCCCTCCTGGTCAAAGGTGAGATAAAATACCAGAAGGCCGAAGCATGCCAGCAAAAAATTGTAGGCCAGAAGAAGCACCAGTGTTTTTTTCATTCTGGCCGTCTGCTTCAATTCTCTTTTATAAACCGGATTGATATATCTCATGGGGCCTTCCATTCTGCGGAGTTCTGTCCGCTACACCGCCGTAATCTCCAGAAACAGCTTCTCCAGGCTGCCCTCCTCACGCACAAACGATGCAATCTCGGCTCCCGCCGAAATCAGACTCGTCAGAAGCTGCGCGGCCTCCTCCTGCGTCCCCTCAAACGGAAAGGACAGACTATTTTCCTTCTTTGCTATATTTTTTACCTTGCCATGTGTTTTCAGCAGCTCCAGCGCCGCCTCCGGAAACCGGATATACTGCAGAATATAAGGATTGCTGATTGTCTGCTGCCGCAGAATTTCCCTTACATCCCCCTGTATCAGCAGCCGCCCGCGATCCATAATCCCGATGTTGGTGCAGAGCTCGGACAGCTCCCTCAGGTTATGCGAGCT
>ERZ777305.2750-NODE-2750-length-13893-cov-3.077034_pt1 | contig 13893 bp, 15 predicted proteins | sample MGYA00374965_ERZ777305 | MGnify/ENA primary metagenome ERZ777305 (study PRJEB29328, sample SAMD00013331) | mouse gut metagenome | study: EMG produced TPA metagenomics assembly of the Metagenome analysis of fecal microbiota from mouse which was promoted... | reverse complement strand
CGGGCGATACGAGCCGGACGGCAGCGGCGAGAGAGCTTTTTGAGGAATTGGGAAGCCGGGTGAGGCAGTTCCGGTCCATAACGGAAAGCTCCAAGACCATGATGGAAGTCAATCTCCATGCCATCAACAAGATGGTAGCCCAGAAGACCTACGGAAGTGCAAATGTCCGGACCTATGAGGGGGACGGTTCCATGCGCCCGGATACGCCCCACTTTACCGACAGACGGATATAGAGGAGGAGTCAAGTTATGATGCGTTCAACTTTTGCCGGTTTCAGCACGGCTACCCTGGCTTTGTGTGCCAGCCAGCGTGCCTTGGAAGTGACCGGTCAGAATATTTCCAACGTAAATACCCCGGGATATACCAGACAGCGTCTGGACATTCAGAGCCTGTATTTGAGAGGCGGTGAGTTCTACAATTCCAATCCGAACTCCCGTATTGGTTTTGGTGTAGAGATTACAGGTGTTTCCCAGCTTCGGGATCCGTTCCTGGATAACCAGTACCGCACTCAGATGGCGAAGCTGGGCACCACGGACGCCCAGGTGAGCGGTTTTGAGAAGCTGGCGCAGTTTCTGGATGAGACCAATTCCACGGGAATCAAAGATGCTTTGGCTAATCTGAACAGCCAGCTGCAGAATTTGTCTGTGAATCCCAACAGCAAGGAATTTGATTCCATGGTAAAGTCTGCATGCCAGCAGCTTTTGAATCTCTTTCATCAGAATGCGGAAGATTTGAAGGGAGTCAGGGATGATCTCAGCAGCGAGTTTACTGATACTACCGTAAAGGATGCAAACGAGATTCTCAAGAACCTGGCAGAGTTAAACGAGACCATCCGCAACAGCCAGATTCTGGGAAATCCGGCTCTGGAGCTGAAGGATCAGCGGAACGAGCTCATCGACGAACTGGCCAGCTACCTTCCCATTACGGTGAAATACCGGGATGAGAAGCTGGTGTCTGTAGTAAACGCAAAAGATCCCACCGATGAGATGGTCAGCAGGACCATTGAAGAACTGGATATCTACTTTATAGACAATACCGGAACGAAGCATCTTTTGGTTTCCGATAATAAATACGGTTCCTTTTCTGCTTCCGGCTTAAGCGGCGCCAATGAGAAGATGAGCCAGATTGCGGCGCTGAATGAGAAGATTAGCAATCTGAAAGCCCAGACGCCTCCGGATACGGCGGCGATAGCGGAAGCCGAGACCCAGAGACAGGAGATTTTTGATGAGGTAAAGGAGTTCCTGAATGTAAACGATCCCTCCGGTGCGAAGGGAAAAGTAGAACTGGGAGCTGACGGTGAGGTTACTTACACTGCTACCGATGCAAACGGCAAGGATACGGTTCACAATATTGTGCAGGGAAGTAATTTTTCCCCGTTGGAAGCCAAAAACCTGGTGGGAGACGCCATGCGTCTTTCCGTTACCACAACGGACCGGGCAGGAAATTTAACGGGTCCTAAGGAAATTACGGATAACATCACCGAAGGCGTTATGAAGGGAACCCTGGATGTTCTCAACAAATCCGGCGGTTTTGACACCCCTCCCACAGACGTCAACGGCATCGGCTACTACGAGCAGACCCTGGATTCCCTGGTAGCTAAGTTTGCAGAGGTTTTCAATGAACTGAATGCGGATCCGGACGGAAAGGAAGATACGCCGCTCTTTGAGAAGATCGATCCCAACAAGCCGTTCTCCGTCTCCAATATCAAGATTGCGGACGGCTGGGCCAATAATAAATACGGCGTCCGCACTTCCAAGGATAAGGTGCCGGGGGAGGGCGACGACGTAGTAGGCTCTACGGCGGACGATAATGTGCTGAAAATGATTGAAGCCTTAAGTGCCAGCCAGAAGTTCGAAAGAGGAGACGGCTCAACTTTCTACAACGGAACATTCTATAACTGCTTCACCAATATGGAGAATGTACTGAATATCGATTTGAAGGCTGCCAAGAATACTTTGGATAACAAGATTACCGTCATCAACCAGACGGCGGATTTGAAGGATGCCATTTCTGGCGTATCCCTGGATGAAGAAGGAATCAACCTGCTGCATTATCAACAGTCTTACTCTGCGGCGGCCAGGCTGATGACGACCCTGGATGAAGCCTTGGATAAACTAATCAACGGAACCGGCGTAGTCGGAAGGTAATGGGAGGGAATTGGTATGAGAATCACGACAAGAGCATTAATCCGGAATTATAAATCCAATTTGGGCATTTCCGTTTCCAATCTGGATGCCGCCCGGACCAAGGTAATGAGCAACCGCAAGTTCAGCAAAGGATTCGAGGATCCCACCGGTGCGGTGCGGGAATCTACCCTGTATCAGAAATATCAGAAGAACCAGGATTATCTGGGGATGATTGACGATGTGCAGTCCTTCCAGAATTCCCAGGAGGACGCTATCAACCAGCTCAATGTCCAGGCCAAGCAGCTGAGCAAGCGGTACGGCCTGGAGGCCCTGAACGGCACCAACAAGAGCCTGTCCACCCGTCAGGCATATGCCTCGGCCTTCCGCCAGGCCCAGGAAGCTATGACCATGAGCATGAACGCTTCCTACGGCGACAAGTTTGTCTTCGGCGGAGCGGACGGAGGAAAGCCGCCCTTTGAGCTGAAGAAGGAGACGGATGCCAACGGCAAGACTACCACGACCCTTTTGTACCGGGGCGTAAATGTGGATCTGGAAATTCCGGATCCGCCTGTGGCAGGCAGCGATGCAGAAAAGCTGGAGCGCATGGCCGCAGAACAGGTATACGTTGATCTGGGCTTCGGTCTGACCACCGGTACGGATGCCAACGGCAAGACGACCATTGCCAATTCCAGCGCGTTCAACACTGCCCTGCCGGGCCTGAATGTAGTAGGCTACGGCAAGGACGATGAGGGTGTGAGCAACAACATGATCGTCCTGGCGGGCCAGATTGCGGATGTTCTGGAGCGGGAAGACTTTACGGATGAAGATTATGATGAGCTGCAGCAGCTTTTGGAGAAATTTGACGGCGGCCGGGACGGTCTTTTGGATAATCTGACCACCATCGGAACCAAGACAAATTTCCTGCAAACCACCAAGACACGTCTGGAGGATCAGGAGCTTGCCCTGACGGAGCAGATTCATAATGTGGTGGATGTGGATATGGCGGAAGCCATTACGGAATTCTCCTGGGCGCAGTACGCGTATAACGCTGCGCTGAAGATAGGTACGAGTATTCTTACACCGTCCTTTATTGACTTTATGGGATAAGGAACGGCAGGATATAATTTTTACATGGTTTGGAGGGGAAGCATGGTATGAAACAGTTAATCAATATTACGACGATACCGATTCAGTATGAGCTGAAGGTACAGAATGCCCGGCTGCAGTACAAATCGTCGACTGCAGAGGTGGAGATCAGCCGGAATAAGGGCGGTATGACAATCAAGAGCCGTCCGGTCAAATTGAATATTGACTCCTTTGAGGCACGTAATTCCGTGGTTCCCACGACGGCGCGCAGCATCGGGCAGAGTGCCCAGAAGGGACATCAGGCTGCCTATGAGGCGACTGCTTCCTTTGCCCAGGAAGGACAGCTGATGGTGAAGGCTACGCTGGGGCAGGATGTTTTGGGACAGATTTTTTCTAGCAGGATGCAGCAGCCTACGGGGGAATTTGGACTGGGGTTTACGCCTTCAGCTCCGGTAGAGATTGATTATGAGGCAGGGGATCTCATCATCAATTATCAGATGGATAAGCTGAACTTTGATTTGAAGGCAGCAAACGGAAATTTTGAGTTTATTCCGGGAGATATTGAACTTTCCATTACCCAGCACCCGGAAGTGCGCATTGAGTATGTGGGAGGTCCCATTTATGTTCCGCCCAGTGCGGATCCCAATTACGAACCGCTGGATGTAAGGGCTTAGCAATAAGCCCTTTTTCGTTTTTGCGGGATACTCCCTTGGGATATAAGGAGGTTTAGGAAAAATGAAAATTAAGAACCGCTATTTTGGAGAGGTGGAGTACCAGGCCGGAGATAAGATTTGCTTTCCCGAGGGGCTCTTTGGTTTTGAAGAACAGAAGGAATTTCTTCCCATTTCTTTTGAGGAAGATACGGATACCATGCTCTGCCTGCAGTCCCTGGAGAATGAAGAACTTTGTTTTGTGCTTTTGAATCCGTTCCGCTTTTTTGCGGATTATAATCCGCAGATTTCCGAGGCGGACCGCATTGCCATCGGTACTTCCAGGGATGAGGATATTTCATACTATGTGATTGGTGTAATCCGGGAACCCTTGGCAGACAGCACGGTGAATCTCAAGGCTCCCATTGCAGTGAATTACCGGACCAGGGATGCCCGCCAGATTATTCTGGAGGATCCGGCCTACACCTTCCGCCATGGGCTGGGAGAAGCGATAAGGGGGGATGAGTGAGATGCTGGTACTGCAGCGGAAAAAGAATCAATCCATTATGATAGGCAGCGATATTGAGCTCTCTGTCCTGGAGGTTGGATCGGATTGGGTAAAAATCGCAATTTCGGCTCCCAAAGATATTTCTATTTTGCGCAAAGAGCTGGCGGAAGCCGCGCAGGCCAACCGGGAATCGGCCGGAATTTCCTCTTTGGACAGCCTGAAAAAAATGATAAAAAAAGACGAGAAAGAAAGCCGGAATTAACGGAGAGGTTCAAATCGTCGAAATCCCCTTTTGCCGGATGGAAACTGCTGGAGAAAGGGGGATTTTTTTGCAGAATCGTATGTTTTTCCATCAAATTCCCAGAAATGTTTGTATGGGGTTTTCTTCTGTATTACTTGACAGAGAAAAGAGATTCATATATCATAGGAATCAGTTATGCAAACCTAAGAGGACTTCTGAAAAGGTCTTCAGGGCGTGCAGATTTTGCTTGTAAAGGAATATGCACAAGGGTTGGTTCATAATTATAGAAGAGGAAGTGGAAGCGATGGAAAACAATTTGTCTACGCAGTGGGATCCGGCCCTTTCCGGAGTCCGCAGCCAGCAGAAAGAACGTACATACAGCCCGGCAGGGAAGGCGGAAGCTGAGACCGGATTCCGGGAGACTTTTCAGAGTGCACTTAAGACCACGGAGAGCATGGAGAGTATTTTCCGGGAGGCTTCCCAGCTCTACGGTGTGGAGCTGAATCTTTTGAAAGCCATTGGGAAAGCAGAATCCAATTTCAATCCCTCTGCAGTGTCCTCCGCGGGAGCCCAAGGCGTCATGCAGCTGATGCCGGCTACGGCCCGCTCGCTGGGGGTGGCGGATTCTTTGGATGCCCGCAGCAACATTATGGGAGGGGCAAAATACTTTGCCGGCCTTATGGAGCGCTACAACGGAGATGCGGTCCTGGCTTTGAGCGCTTACAATGCGGGAAGCGGAAACGTGGAGAAGTACGGCGGCGTTCCGCCTTTTCAAGAGACGCAGAACTATATAAAGAAGGTTCTCGCTTATGCGGGAGAAGACATTGATTTGAGCGGTGTATTCGGCGGCGCCGTTACAGGAGGCGGAGTTTCCGGGATTCAGTCATGGATTGCCGAGCTGGAAGAGCTGGCGGCCGGGGGCAGCGCCTTTGATTCCGCAGGAACGCTGTTCAGCCAGGAAGACGCCCAGTATATGGTGGAAATGATGCGCCTCCAGATGCAGAATATTTTCCAAAAAGAAGTTTTTTCGGATGAAGAAGAGGAAGGCACAAGCGCCGTGGGTTCTCTTCTGTAAATAGAATGGCAATATTATAAATTTTTTAAAAAATGTGTCTTTTTTTGTTGAAAAAAAGCGATAAAGGGTTTAAAATTAAACTGGTATAATCAGATTATGTAAAACTGATGATTTGCTTTTCAGAAGAATTTAAGTGCGCATAAGAAGGGAAGACGGATCATGAATTATATGTTTGGAAACTCCATTTCCATGTCGCAGAAATCATTGGAGTTTTTATGGGCAAAGCAGGTGGTGATTTCCCAAAATCTGACAAACGTGGACACGCCGGGCTACAAGGCCAAATATGTCACGTTTGAAGATGTTTATCAAAATCGTCTGAAACTGGCGAGGGCTGCAAAAACTCCTGCGCAGACCCGCAGTATCATAGAAAATTCCTACTATTCGATAAATGAAAAGGACAGCTCCGCGCGTCTGGACGAGAACAATGTAAATGCGGATGCGGAGGAAGTGGAGATGGCAAGGGCGCAGCTTCAATATCAGTATGTGCTGAATGCCGTCAACAGCGATTTTTCCAGGCTCCGTTCTGTGATCAAGGGCCAGTAGGAGCAGAAAAAATGAGGAGACGGCCTCTAAGGGGCCGGAAAACAGAGAAGGAGTTTGAGGGATATGGAAGATTTATTTATTACTCCCATGACTGGGATACAGGGCATGGCCGGTATCGGCGGTGTGGGGGAGAATGCACAGAAGATTTCAGGAGAAAATGGCGTTTCTCTTTTCCAGGGGATTTTTCAGGATATGATTGGTGATGTCCGGGAATTGGAGGACAATTACGAGAAGCAGAAATATTTGCTGGCAACGGGACAGATTGACGATCCTCACACGGTTCCCATTGCAGGGGCAGAGCTGCAGCTTTCCGTTGATATGCTGATTCAGCTTCGGAACAAGGCGTTGGAAGCATACAATTCTTTGATTACAATGTCCATGTAAGGGCATCTGCCGGGAGGACAGAAGTTCCTGTTCTCCTGCGGATCTGCGTATTTCTACGCAAAAGTTTTGAGAAAGAATTTTTACATAGAAGGGAAAAGAAACGGCCATGAAGGAAAGAATTGCGCAGTTAAAGGCGGTTGTTTCTAAACTGGACAGCAAAATGAAAAAAATCATCCTGGCGGGCGTGGCGGGGTTGATTGTTTTTTCCATTGCTGTCGCGCTGCTGCTGAACAGAGACCGGGGTTATGAGGTTCTCTTTTCCAACCTGGGGACAGAAGAGGCGCAGCAGATTATAGGAAAATTGCAGGAATCACAGATTGATTACCAATATACAAAGAACGGGGAAATCCTGGTTCCCTCCAACGTGCTGGATCAGACCAGGGCGAACCTGGCTTTTGAGGGGTATCCCAAAAACGGTTTCGGCTATCAGGTGTTTACGGAAAATGCGGGGCTTATGACCACAGACTCCGATAAGAACCGCTATGCAATTTATGATCTGCAGAACCGGATTGCAGCTACGATTATGCTTTTTGACGGAGTGCGGGACGCCCATGTAACCATTGCCATGGGAGAGGAGCGGAAATACGTCTTAAGCGACGAGAATGTCCAGCAGACCACGGCCAACGCGGTTGTGACCATGGCAGACGGAGGCTCTCCCAGTGTGGAACAAGCATTGGCGGTACAGCGTCTGGTGGCTTCCGGCGTGCCGGGACTGGATCCGGAAAATGTAGCCGTCTTTGACGGAAACAGAAACGACGTATCCACCAGCGAGGAGGACAACAAGAGCCTGACCAGCCAGGATACGGAGGAAATTGCAAGACTGATTGAAGGGCAGATTACCGCCAAGGTGCTGCATGTCCTCGCGCCTTTCTATGGGGAGGGCAATGTCCGGGTTTCCACCAAAGCCCAGATTAACATGGAAACCCTTCTGCGGGAAACCATTACATATAATACGCCGGAAAAGATCGATCCCAATGACAAGACAGGAATTATTTCCCATGAGCAGGGGACTGTGGAGATCTCGGGAGAGAAGGATGCGGTGGCCGGCGGAGTGGCCGGAGCTGAGTCAAACGCAGATACAAGTGTTCCGGAATATAATACAGGGGGAGACGATGAGGACGCGCAAGGCTACGGAGCCCGTACCTGGGACCGGGACTTCCTGGTAAACCAGATTAAGGAACAGGGGCAGGTGACACCGGGTGCCCTGGAGGATTTGTCCGTGTCCGTGGCCATCAACGGCGAGAGCTACGGAAGCCTGACCATTGACGACCTGCGCTCTCTGGTGGGAAATGCGGCCGGAATCGCGGAGGCCGACTGGGTGAGCAAGATTTCCGTGGTGAGCGGAGTCTTCTATGAATCCTATGACAATACGGAGCCGGAGGAGGAAAAGGGAGCCTTTGCCAAGATGGTTTCCAGTCCTGTATTCTTTATTGTACTGGCGGTGGTACTGGTATTGCTCATCGTTGCGGTGGTGCTTTTGGTACTTTCCTCCAAAAAGAAGAAGAAAAAGAAGAAGGAAGAGGAGGACGCCCTGGCGGCAGAAGCGGCGGCCCTGGCAGAACAGCTGCCCTCCTTCAATCCTGAAATTATCAACCTGCAGAATGACAAAGGCATGGAGCTGAAGCAGAATATCCGTGAGTTTACGGAGGAGAATCCTGAGATTGCTGCACAGCTTCTGAAGAATTGGCTGAATGGAGGTGTCGGTGAGAAATGAGTGTTGATTTAGATGCAATTTCCCCGGAACAAAAAGCGGCGGCAGTCATTGTCTCCCTGGGAGCAGATAAAGCCTCTACACTCTACAAGCATCTTGGGGAGGAGGATATTGAGAAGCTGACCATTGAGGTGGCGAAGCTGCGTCACTTTGAAGCAGATGAGACTCTGGGAATTTTGGATGAGTTTTATAAGACCTGTCTTACCCAGAAGGTGGTTACGGACGGAGGCATAGAATATGCGAGAACCGTCCTGGAGAAGGCATTTGGGGAGTCCACGGCCAGCCAGCTTCTGGAGCGGGTTACCAAGTCCCTGAAGGTGCGTCCCTTCGAGTTTATCCGCAAGTCCAGTCCCAAGAATCTCTATTCCTTCTTGGCCCATGAGAGGCCCCAGATCATTGCGCTGGTGCTGTCTTATGCAGATGCGGAACAGGCGGCGGGAGTCATTGGAGACCTGCCCCAGGATATCGGCCTTCAGGTAGTGGAGTGTATCGCACGCCTGGACAGTGTTTCCCCGGAGGCAGTGAAGCTTGTGGAGACCCAGCTGCGCAAACGCTTTGAGAATGTGGTTACGGCCGATTACACGACCATCGGCGGTATTGATTACATTGCGGACGTTATGAACCATATGGATCGCAGCAACGAGAAGTTTATCTTCGACGAGCTGGGCAAGAAAGACGCAGAGCTTACCGAGACCATCCGCAAGAAAATGTTTGTATTCGAAGATATCCTTACCCTTGACAATCGTTCCATCCAGAGATTTATCCGGGAATGCGATGTCAAAGATTTGGTATATGCCCTCAAAGGCAGCGACGAAAACGTCAGACAGCTTGTGTTTGCCAATATGTCCGGACGTATGGCGGAGAGCGTCCAGTCCGACCTGGAGATTACGGTCAATGTGCGCCGGAAGGATGTGGAGGAAGCCCAGCAGAGAATTGTTGGCGTTATCCGCAGGTTAGAGGCAGCCGGCGAACTGTTTATCGTCAAGGGCGGAAAGGATGAGATCATTGTCTAAGGTTGTAAAAGACAAAAAGGCCATTGACGCAGTACAGCTCTACCAGTTTTTTTCGGACTTTGCCATAGAAGAAGAGACCGGGGAGGAGACAGACACTGCCGAGGAGGAGGCTGCGGCAGCCGAAGCAGCAGCTGCGGAGGAAGCGGCCAGACAGGCAGAAGAGGAGAGGCGCCTCCGGGAAGAGCAGGAGCGGGCCAGTGAGATTTTGGCCCAGGCACGCCGGGAAGCGGAAGAGGTTCTTGCGAAAGCCCGGGAGGAGGCGGAAGTGCTCCGGCAGGAAGCCCGGGAAAAGGGCCGGGAGGAAGGCTACGAAGCCGGTATGGAGCAGGGCAGGGCAGATTCAGAAGCCCTCTATGAGCAGGAAGTAGAAACGTTTCAGAAAAATGCCGCTGATTTCATGGATACCATCCGCCGGGAAAAAGATGAGGTGATGGAGAAATATCTGGACGATTTGAAAAGAGTTGTCCTGGCCATCGCAGAGAAAGTCATTCACACCAGCTTAAAATCCAGTGAGAATATCATACACCGGATGATTATAGCGGCTACTGATAAATTGAAAAAGACAGAGTGGGCGAAGATTTACATCAACAAATGCGACGCAAAGATTACCATGAATACCGATGTGGAATTTTTAAACGCCCTGTCCCATCTGTCGGACAATGTCAAAATCGTCGCCATGGATAATGAAGAGGAGGGCATTTGTATCATTGAGCTTCCGGAGGAGATCATAGATGCCAGCGTGAGTACACAGCTGGAGAATATCAAAGACATCCTGAACAATGCCCGTGTCTGACGAAAGGTGGAAGGCATGTTTGCAGAATTACCGGCGCGGATCATGAATACGGAGACCGTCAGCTACATCGGAAAAATTGAAAATATTGTAGGCATGTCCATGGAAGCTTCCGGCAACCGGGCCAGTATCGGCGACATTGCCATGATCTACAACGAAGACAAGAAGAAACAGATTCCGGTGGAAGTTGTAGGATTCCGGGACGGGCGCAGCCAGCTGATGGCTTACGAGAACATGAGCGGCATCTCCGCAGGCAGCTTTGTACGCAATACCCGGAAGCGCCTGAAAATTCCGGTAGGGGAGTTCCTGCGGGGACGTATCATTGATGCTCTGGGAAATCCCATGGATGAATTGGGACCCTTCCAGTCCCAGCAGCACTATTATGTAGAGAATCCGTATATCAATCCTCTGACCCGTCCGCCTATTACGGACACGCTGGAGTTCGGCATCAAAGCCATCGACGGGCTGAATACCGTGGGAAAGGGACAGAGAATCGGGATTTTCGCAGGCAGCGGCGTCGGAAAGAGTACCCTGCTGGGCATGATTGCCCGAAATGTCAAGGCGGATATCAATGTGATTGCCCTGGTAGGGGAGCGGGGACGTGAGGTCCGGGAGTTTATTGAAAAAGATTTAGGTCCGGAAGGGTTAAAGCGTTCCATCCTGGTGGTGGCAACTTCCGACCAGCCGGCCATGCTTCGTATGAAATGTCCTTTGGTGGCCACCACCATTGCCGAATATTTTAAGGACCAGGGGAAGGATGTACTTCTGATGATGGATTCCCTCACCCGTTTTGCCATGGCCCAGAGGGAGATTGGGCTTGCTACCGGAGAGCCGCCGGTGGCAAGAGGCTATACCCCATCCATTTACGCAGAGTTTCCCAAGCTTTTGGAGCGCAGCGGAAAGTTTGAGAGAGGTTCCATTACGGGAATCTACACGGTTCTGGTGGAGGGCGACGACACCAACGAGCCCATTGCCGACACGGTGCGCGGTATCCTGGACGGCCACATTGTACTGTCCAGGAAGCTGGCCAACGAGAATCATTTTCCGGCCATTGACGTAAACGCCAGCATTTCCCGTCTGATGACGGAGATTGCGGAAAAGAATCATCAGAATCTGGCAGCCCAGATGCGGAATATTTTGAGTGTTTACAGCAAGAATGAGGACTTGATATCCATCGGCGCCTACAAGGCCGGGACCAATCCCAGGCTGGACGACGCGGTTTCCAAGATTGATGCGGTCAATGCCTTTCTGATGCAGCGCATCGAGGACAGCTTTTCCCTGGAGGATGATATCAAGACCATGCGCAATATCCTGAGATAAGGCAGGAACAAGAGGATTATGAAGAAATTTTATTTTGCATTGGATACGGTTTTGAGCTACAAAGAGCAGGTGCTGGAAAACCTGCAGGCACAGCACGCTAAAATTATGGCGGAGATTGTGGAATGTGAGAGAGGGATTGCGCTTCTGGAGGAAGAACAGCAGTCCTGTATGACAGAATTGGATGAAAAAAGGGCCCGCGGAATCAGCATCAACGATATGCAGACCTATGACCGCTTTCTCACAAGTCTGAGAAAGAAGATAGAAAGAGAAAAAGTTCGTCTGGCGGAAATCCGCGTCCGGGAGGAAAAGAAGCGGGAAGAAGTCATTGAGGCCAGGAAGGAGACGGCCTCCATTACCAAGCTCCGGGAAAAGAAGCTGGCGCAGTATGACAAGGAAGTGCAGAAAGAAGAAGAGCATTTCATCGATGAGTTTGTGTCCAACAAGAGCGCGGTAGAGAAAGCGCGTAATACTGCTTAACCAAGGCAGATTACGATACATATCTTAAGAAAGAAAGGAGGGAAATGACAATGGCAAATGCAGCAGCCATAAAAGGCATGGATTTGTCCGCTATGGCCGCTTCGGCGAAGGCGTCCGGGACCCGGCAGGCCGGGAAGACGGAAGACGGATTCCAGAAGCTTTTGGACAGCAAGTCCGGGGAAGAGTCCGGCAGGAAAGAGACTTCGGATACCAAGAAGACGGATGACACCAAGGATACACAGAAAAAGCCGGAGAATGACAAGGTTCAGGAGAAACCGGAAAAACCGGAAGAAACACTGTCGCCGGAAGACAACGCCGCTTTGGAACAGGCCCAGGCAGCGCTTCTGTTCCAGATTGTTCCCCAGGAGACAGAGGTTTTGGGGACAGAGGAAAACCAGGAGCAGCTTTTGGAGATCGGGGCTCTTCCTGCAGAGGAGACGGCAGAGCCGGAGGCGGTTTTCGGGGAAGTTCCGGATCCGGATGCAAAGGTGTCAAAGCCTGTGGAAGAGCTTCCAAAAGAAGATGCCGGAGAAATCACCCAGGCGTCCAAGAAAGAGACGGAAAAAGCAGTGCTTCCCACGGATACCAAGGAAGAAAAGCCGGAGGCGAAGACATCCCTGGAGAAGCCGGTGAAGCAGGCCTCTAAGAATGAAGCTGCCGGGGAGAAGAAGCCGGGGCAAAGCCTGGAGCAGGCGGCCGTGAATCAGCAGCCGGAGACGGGGACCGTGGAAAAGACGTCTGTGAGGACCGAAATTCCCAAAGAGTATATCCGCGTGCAGCAGCCGGAAGAAATCCCGGAGAAAATCCTGGACCAGCTTCTTGTGAAAACAGCAGATGGCCAGAAAGAGTTCGAAGTACAGCTGGAGCCCTATGACCTGGGAAAAATCATGATCCGGGTTACCTTCGGAAAGGAAGCCGCTACGGTTTCTATCGTCTGTACGGAGCCGAAAACCATGGAAATGATGGCGAAAAACGCCAGGGAGATCGGCGCCATTATGGAGGAGAATCTGGGAAGTCCCACTACCATCGTGGTGGAAGACAAAGAAGCCGGATACTTGGAGCAGCAAAAACAAGGAAACGGCGGAAACCAGGGACAGCAATCCGAACAGGAGTCTGAAAGACAAAGCAAGAAAGACCGGGAGAGCGAAGGAAATGATTTTCTGCAGCAGCTCCGCCTGGGACTGATTTAAATTTTAGAAAGGAGTGAAAGTGAATGCCCGTATCAGAAGTAAATGCTGCGCAGAAAAGCAGCCCTACCCAATATGTGAGAAAAGACGTCCAGCCCAATAACGGTATGCTTTCCATGGATGATTTCTGGAAGCTTCTGGCAGCCCAGCTCCGCTATCAGGATATGAGCAATCCCATGAGCAACAGCGAGATGATGGGCCAGTTAACCCAGATGGCTACCATGAGTGCTATGGACGGTATGTCAACCATCGTCAACACCGCCATGAGCAATATGGCGCAGATATCCCTTTCTTCTTACGCAACCACCCTTCTCGGAAGAGAGATTACAGTGGCGGAAGTGGATAAGGAGGGGAACCTGACAGGTACAACCACGGGAGTGGTAGAGGGACTTTCCCTTACGGGAAGCAATCCCTATATCTACATCAACGGCAAGGAATATAACTTAAGCCAGATTATGTCTATGGGCAAAATTCCGGAGAAGGAAGAAGGCGGAGACGAGACCGGGAAGGATGAAGGTACCGGGGAAGGCGACAAGACAGAGACCGAAAACCAGACCCCTGCGGTCTGACAGGTTCTTTGCAGGAAGGGGGGGCAGTATGGAGAGGATAAGAACAACCAGCCAGACTGTCAGTATCCAGCAGCTTCGCCTGGAGCATGAACAGCATGCGGCCGGGACAGCCGGATCCGGAAATGGATTTGGAGCGCTTCTTAAGAATGCCCTGGAAGACAGCGGTAAGGTGCGGTTTTCCAAACATGCGGCGGCCCGTGTGGAGCAGAGAGG
>ERZ777305.2749-NODE-2749-length-13894-cov-3.066768_pt1 | contig 13894 bp, 10 predicted proteins | sample MGYA00374965_ERZ777305 | MGnify/ENA primary metagenome ERZ777305 (study PRJEB29328, sample SAMD00013331) | mouse gut metagenome | study: EMG produced TPA metagenomics assembly of the Metagenome analysis of fecal microbiota from mouse which was promoted... | reverse complement strand
AGAAAAAAGCCTGTGCTGAAGAAGCCGCTCTTCAAATCCTGCCATGTTCTCCTCCATAAACCTCCGGAGCCGCTTTACATCCTTCTCTTTTCTGCTGCTCCGCCCTGCTCTGATCAGCCGTACCCGCAGAGCCGTATCCAAGCGATAAAAAATCATCTGCTGAAATCGGTTCCATTTATCACATAGCTCGGTAAACTGCTTCAGTTGATTTTCCGCCTTTTCGTAATTCCACAGCAGCAGGCTGCATCTGATTTCCGATTCCAGATTAGCCAGAGCATTGTCCCGCTCACTCAGATAAAAGATATTTACAGAGGGCAGAATATGCAGCCGCCCCATCAAAAGCCGAAGCAGCCAGAAATCGGCCACTCTTCCCTCTTCCAGGCGGCGCAGCTCCCCGGCGCTGATCAGGCCTTCACTGACTTCCTCCCGCGTCAGATGTCTTTTTTCTCTGGTTATTTTCAGCTGCCTTCTGAGACTTTCCTCCAGTCCTGTCCCTCTGTCGTTTTGTACTTTTTTCATGTCCTTTCTATATGTATCCATAACAGATCCTCAGCATTTAATATATTTTTAATTATGCCATACAATAATCCTCCTGTCAAGAAATTATCTATCTCCTGAATTTCTGCAATATGTCTTTTTTGAGTGCAACCGGTTTTCTGACCGGCCGGAAAACACCGTGCTGCCGTAAAATGCAGCCGGAACAGCGGATGGATGTGATTAAATCTACAGCTGTCTACAGCTGTCAGGCAGGAGCGGCATCATACAATCTCAATCTTTTCCCCCGTCTTCAGAAAATAACACACGCCGCATCGGCTGCCGTGCGCATACATCCCCGCCGCAATCTCCATCATCCGTCGATCCAGACGGTGATAGCAGATCCGATTCTCCCACGGCAGCCCGAGAATATAATCCTGCTGTCTGCCGTCCAGACCGGAAAGCTTTTCCTGCAGACCGTCCCGCTGCCCGCGCAGCCCGAAATCACAGGAAATATAGGACGCCTCCCCGCCGTTTTTTCCGCATTTTTCCGAAAGATAATCGAACAGCTTCTTCCCTTTTTCCATAGAAATCTCCCGGACTCCCGGGCCTTTGCTTCCGCTCCCGTAAAAACTGCCGCCCTGCTTTCCCGCAGCCGGAGGGCAGACGCTCTCCCACCGGATTCCGCCCTCCGAAAAAACACAGGCCTGCTCTTTTTCAGACAGACCGCCGGCATCCGCATCCTTTGCATCCCTCTTTGCGAAACCACCCGAAGCCCCTCCGCTCCGCTTCGGTATTTCCATTTCCCTCCCGGCAGAAAACCGGAGCTCCCGAAAGACAACTTTCCTGCTGCCATCCCCGTCTGCGGCGGAAAAACGGAAACTGATCCTGCCAAACGAGTCCTGTTCCTTTACAAAGACGCCGTTTCTCCTCCCCTGCCCGCTTCCCGGCTCCTCTAAAAGAACCGCCCCGATATCAAGCAGATGCCTCCATATTACGGCCTGAACCCTCTCTCTCGGCATCGGGAAGGTCAGCTGTTCCATTATCTGCTTTACCGTGTATCCGCGATCCGTCATAGAGCGGATCGCATCGCCGCCCGCCATATCGAGAGCAAAATCCGCCAGCGCCTTTTTGAAGTATTTCTGTTCCTGCATTTCTTATCTCTCCTCCGCTGCATCCGGGAAAAGCAGGCTGCTCCCTGCTTTACACACAAGCTTTCCCTGCTGCATCCGTTTTTCTATGCGCTACTGCAAAAAATATCCTGATTTCCGTTCCTGCAAATTTCCGTTCCCGCAAAAAACACGCCTCGGATCTTTCCGTATTGCAAAGCCTTCCTGCTGCAGAAAATCTGCACCGGCCATCCTTTTAAGCATCCGGGGCTATCCCTCATCAGAAAACAGCGGAAGGCCTGCTGATGCAGGCCTTCCAGAATCCGCGGACGACAGTTCCGCCTCCCTTAACGCCGGATAATCTCCTCTCTTCCCGGCCCGTTCGACACCATTGTGATCGGCACGCCGATCTCTCTCTCGATAAATTCGATGTAACCGCGGCAGTTTTCCGGCAGCTCCCCGTAGCTCCGGATTCCGCGGATATCGCATTTCCATCCCGGAAGCTTCTCGTATACCGGCTTTGCTTTTGCCAGCTTCGCCGTGACCGGAAAATCCTTTGTCACGGTTCCGTCGATCTCGTAGCCGACGCACACCGGCAGCTCGTCAAGATAGCCGAGCACGTCGAGCACGGTCAGCGCTACTTCGGTTGCTCCCTGCATCCGGCAGCCGTAACGCGATGCAACGGCGTCAAACCAGCCCATCCGCCGCGGCCGTCCCGTCGTCGCTCCGAATTCTCCGGCATCTCCGCCGCGCCGCCTCAGCTCATCCGCTTCCTCTCCGAAAATTTCGCTGACAAACTCGCCCGCGCCCACCGCCGACGAATACGCCTTTACCACACAGATAATATCCTTGATCTCATAAGGCGGGATTCCCGCTCCGATCGCGCCGTAGGCCGCCAGCGTGGACGAGGAAGTCACCATCGGGTAAATGCCGAAATCCGGGTCCTTCAGCGTGCCGAGCTGTCCCTCAAGCAGAACCGTCTTCCCCTCCTTCAGCGCGTCATGCAGATACAGCGCGGTGTCCGCCACATAAGGCTTTACCATATCGCGGTAGCCCATCAGTGTCCGGTACAGCTCCGCCGGATCGAGCTTCGGCTTGTGGTACATGTGCTCCAGCAGAATATTCTTCTGTTCCAGCACGCGCTCTACTTTCTCCTTCAGCAGCGCCTCATCAAAAAGCTCCGAAACCTGGAAGCCGGTCTTTGCATACTTATCCGAATAGAACGGAGCAATGCCGGATTTCGTCGAGCCGAACGATTTCTTCCCGAGTCTCTCCTCCTCATACTCATCAAAAAGAATATGGTAAGGCATCATAATCTGCGCGCGATCCGATACGAGAATCCGCGGCTTCGGCACGCCCCGATCCACAATCCCCTGGATCTCCCGGCAGAGATACGGAATATTCAGCGCAACGCCGTTGCCGATAATGCTTGTCGTGTGTCCGTAAAATACGCCGGACGGCAGCAGATGAAGCGCAAATTTTCCGTACTCGTTGATAATCGTGTGTCCTGCGTTGCTGCCTCCCTGAAAGCGAACAATGACGTCCGAGGTTTCCCCGAGCATGTCGGTGATTTTTCCCTTTCCCTCGTCCCCCCAGTTTGCTCCTACAATTGCTCTTACCATAATCCTTCCTCCAGTCTCATGCCCGCAATGGAGCACGAACATTTTCGCTGCCGCCATGGAAACGGCCGGCCGCATACGTTCTTTCAAACAGCGCACCGAAAACAAAAGGCATTGTAACAGTCCGCCACAATGCCTTTCCTATTACTCAGGTATTATACACCAAAATCAGATATAAGTAAAATCAATATTTTTTATATTCGCTATTAAAATCGCCTATGTCCTACTGATTGGAGCAGTCCAGACAAATATGTTTCGTCGCTGAAGATTCTGCTTCTGGTTTCATGGTGAGAAACAGCGCTGCACGGGCAGGGATTTTTTTACTGACTGCCCGCCATTCCCCGGTATGCTTTTTATGAAAAATTCTGCATTGCGTGAATGGATGAACGACTGCCCGAAAAACGAATATTGCTTTTTATTCGGCAGTCTTGTCCTGCCTTTGCAGTGAGCTATTCCGCCTTTCCTCCGTAATGTCTTTGATGTTTCCAATAAAGTTTACATCAACATTGTATTTTAAAGTATAGATGTTTTTGCCTTCACGAATAGCATCTGTGATTTCGAGTATTTCTTTCTGAATATCTTCCTCGTTCTCATACCATCCAAGTTGAGTTGTATGTTCACCAAAAATTGTAATTTTATCCACACCAAGCAGCAAATACTTTGGCTGCTTTTTCGCAGGAGAAAATACCGGAGAAACGGTAACCTTAAAACACGAAACCAGATTCTTGGCAAACGGTGATTCAATGAATATCGGATTAGCCGGCAAGGCGTGATGAACGAAATTCTTTTGCTCCGTATTCATAGCCGCCTCGTCTTCTTTCAAAAGCAAATAGTCCGTCGTGCAATGAAATAATCTGCATATCCGTATCAGTTTATCGGTTTCAGGGTAAGCAGCATTGCTCTCCCACTTGCTGATTGCCTGGCGGGAAACCCCGAGAACTTCTGCCAGTTGTTCCTGCGTGTAATTGTTTTCCTTTCGCAGCTTGGCTAATTTATTTCCTAATGTCATAGTCAATCCTCCAATCTATCGTTTTGTTCAAGTAAATAATAATTGTTTCTGCGCCGAAAAGCCACCATTTTATATTTTCCAAATGCAAACTGCAGGTTGCATTTCTGAAAAAATACATTCCTTGTACTCCGCACCGACTTTTGTAATAATAGCTGCGTATAGAAGGTATTTCTGTATAATTCATGTATTATTTCTGTGTTATTCTGAATTTCTTCGGCAGAATTTCTTTTACAGGAACCTTTCTTAAGAGTATTCTTCCGTCTATCTGCTGATCCGTAAAAAACTCCTGTCCCAATCCGGAACTTCTTAGTAAACCACGCCATAAGTATTACCGGCGCATCGGAGATGGACTTTTCCTGGATGCAGAGCTGCCGGCCATTCCGTTGTTTTGCATTGCTCCTGGCATCGGTTTGCCGCATAAAAATTTATTCCTGCTCTGGTAATTCGCTGAATATTATTATATAATCATATTCGGATGATGCCATCCGGCAGCGTCCGGCAAGCGGAGCGATCCGGCCTGCATTCCGGCCGGACCACAGGCCCTCTTCTGCGCGGGGTCCGAAGCAAAAGCTGCTCCGAAATAAAACAAGACGCAGTATGGAGGCTATTATGCAGACAAAAAGAAAAGGGAAACTGTGGGCGTTTCTTGTGCTCCTGTGCATGCTTTTCCAGCTTGCTCCCGCTTCTGCCGGCATGGCCGCGGAAGTTTCCGAGGAGGTCATAAACGGGGAAGAGCACGCGGAATTTTCTCTCAGCGAGATCTTTGAGAGCTATGAGCACACCGATCCTGCAGAATTCTACGAAGGACTGGCGCAGCTGGCGGAGCTTGCTGCGGACGAGGAAAACGCAGAAGCCGCGAAGGAGCTCTACGACAAGCTCGACACGATCTACGGGAAAGCGTACACAATGCGGGTCATCGCATCCATTGCAACCCGTGTGGATGCGACGGACATGAAAATGGCGGAGGAGGATGCCTACAATACTTCTCTCCTCAATCTGATGCGCGACCGGTTCTGCACCACCGTAAAGGATATTCTCGACCTGCCGGGCAGCCGCGATATCGTTGCGGATTTTACGGATGAGGATCGCGAATTCTTTTCCTCCTACGAGGAAATGACCGAAGAACAGCTGGATGCTGTAAACCGTGAGCAGGCGCTGATTCAGGAATACAGCATAAAGCAGCTGGAGGCTGCTGCTGCCACGGTTGAAATCAACGGTACTGTCGTGGGCTTCGCTGAGCTGGAGGCCGCTGCCGCTGCCGGAATGATCGATGCAGACACCTACTATGCAAAACATATGGAGCTGGCAGAAAAGCAGAATGCACTTCTCGGCGAGGTTTATCTCCGTCTGGTGAAGGTACGCCGGGAAATTGCTTCCCTGTACGGCTACGACAATTACAACAACTATATGTATGAGGCTTACGGACGGGACTATACGCCGGACGAAATCCAGGCATTTTCCGAATCCGTAAAAACCTATCTTTCCGCTCCGTATTTTTATATGCAGAACCTGATGGACTGGAATGCTCCTTGCCTGGGTCTGACATACGATGAAAATACTATTCTGGAAACAATTTCCACCTATCTTCCTCAAACTTCCGTTGAACTTCAGGATGCCGTTGATCATCTGATCAGCAACAAACTGTATGATATCGGCTATTCCGACGTTAAAATGGCGGGCGCTTTCACCACTTACTTCCCGTATTACAACACGGAATGCATTGTTATGCAGCCGAATTTCAATACATACGATCTTCTGACCATGGTGCATGAATTCGGACATTTCAATGCGAACTATCAGAAGGGAAGCACCTCCTCGCTGGATGTTGCCGAGGTGCAGTCGCAGGGCCTTGAATTTCTGTTTATGGAGCACTACGAGGATATCTTCGGCGACAGCGCTCCGGTTATCGAAGAATACGTAACTCTTCAGCAGGTTTACTCCTTTATTTCCGGCTGCATGAACAACGAGCTGGAGACCTGGGCCTACACGCAGGAAGATCTTACGCTGGATGCGCTGAATGCAAAGAATGCCGAGCTTCTGCAGGCTTATGAGCAGATGCAGGCAGGTTCCTGGACTTTGGATTATTACAGCAAGCTCTGGGTGCAGACACATCACTTTTTCCTGAGCCCATGCTACTATATCAGCTACGCCACCTCCGTGGCAGGCGCTTTCGCCATCCGTGAGGTTGCTCTGGAAAATCCGATAGCCGCTGTCAATTCCTATCTTGCGGTAGCGACGGCCGAGACAGATCAGGGCTTCTCCGAGGTAATGGAGGATGCTGGCCTCGGCGACGTGCTCTCGCCGGAACAGATTCAGGCAGTGGGCGAGGGCCTGATGGAGTACTTCAATCTGGAGCAGCGCTTTAAGGAGAAATTCTTCCCGGATCAGGGCGAACCGCAGACCGGGGAACCGGACGAGGGAGAACCGGACACGGAAGAACCGGGCCAGGAAGAGCCGACTCCGGCGCCGGCTGCCCCGAATACCTGCCATGTCCGCAGCGGCGACACCCTTGCAAAAATTGGAAAACGTTTCCAGGTTGACTGGAAGGAGATTGCCAAGCTGAACGGCATCAAAGCCCCTTACAAGATCTATGCGGGCCAGGAGCTGATCCTGCCTGAAAACGCCGTTCTCACCGCGGAAAAGATCATTGTTCAGAAGGGCGACACCCTTGGCAAAATCGCTGCAGCTCTCGGGCTGAACTGGATGGTTCTGGCCGAGCAGCTCGGACTCGAAGCACCGTATACGATCTATGCCGGCGAGGAGCTGGAATTTATCTATTAGTCCGCTTGACCTGCTGCTTGTTGTCAGGGACTTTTTAATACTATCCACAGAGTCTTAAAAAATTTGTAATAGTAAAAGCCGGGAACCTGTCCATAGGTTCCCGGCTTTCGTTAAGGTCTTATTTATGTATTATGTCCTGTCTGCAGGTTCTTTACTTTATCAGGAGAGAGGCCGGAAATGCTGACGATTTCTCCGAGGGTATATTTCCCGGCACGCAACATACAAAGTGCAATCTCCGTCATAGTTTCTCTCCGCTCCCGGGTACGCATATCTTCAGTCACTTCAGCCGCTGCTGTTACAACTTTACTTTAGCACAACAGTATGGTTGCTTTAATCGCTATCAGACTTTCATACTGCTGGCCAGCAATATATGTACGGCTCCCGGACGGAAACCAGAAATGCGGTGATTCCGTTTGCCCTTTTAAGGGCAAAAAAATAAGGGGACAAGTTAGTGCAACCCCTTGATTTTACGGGGTTCCTCTAACTTGTCCCTATTATAACACAGTCATCAAGATAAAAATCCTTATCTTCACAGCGCATCAGCTTCTGTCTGGCTGCAAAACAGAAACCGCGTCCCAGCTCCAACAGAAATTCCTGTAATTTATCTATCAATGCCTGCTCTAAATCCGACTCCCGCAGGGACGAATAATCTTTCAGATCAAGAATTCCAACACATATGGGTCTTTGATGAAATTTTCCGCTGCCAATGGCACAGTAAGTTTAACAGCTTCGGCCCTTACAGGTATCTGCTCTCGGCTTGCAAGAAGCCGTTCATAATATAGGGTTGAAATCTGCCGCTCCAGCTGGCGGCTCGACCATGCGGAAGCGATTGCTTCTTCCATATACCACTGTCTTGCCTGTTCATTTTCTACCGACAGCAGGAGACGGTAGTGCGTCCAGGTCAATTGCGAACGCAGTGCGTTCGTATTTGGAAACATTATATAAAATTTCTTCATCTGCTGCAATGTCCGCACAGAAAAGCCCTTGCCAAAATCCTTAGTCAAACGGCTGGACAGTTCCTGCAGCACAGATTTCCCGTAACCGGCCCGTGCATTGCCGTCCTGCTCATGTTCTACGATAATGCGCCCAATCCGCCAATAAGCCTGCACCATTGCAAAATTGACCGCACTGTACATTTCTCGTGTTCGTTTTGCTGCTTTACTGCGATATATTCACGGGTTAATGCAGATAGCCGCTGAATTTCATTTTGATTGTATTTTCCAATTTCCTCCATAGCGGCAAGTAATTTTTCTCTTTGGGGTTGTATATCAATAACCTTATTTTTATAGTTTTCGATTTTAACTTCACTATGTTGAGGAGGTTGTCCAAATGCTAGGCATTTCTGGTTCTCCTGCTAACATCCTATGACTAAGATTTCCTTCCTCGTTGAAACTAAAACACGATACAGGCAAACGCAGCTGTCCATGCTGACTGTCTGCCTTACCTGCCTATAATATACCAAGGCAAATGCGGCTGATCATCTTGCTCGTGTCTGCTGCAATCCGGCGCTGCCGGCCCTCACCGGACTCCGGTGCTTCCCAGCCCGCCCCGGTCCGTTCCTTCAAGTCTTTCCGTCTCCTCAAAAATAAGCGGCGGCTGATTTTTCACAATCCGGAACTGGCATATCCTGTCGTTCTTATGTATCACCGTATCGCGCAGCGCATACGCCGGCATATACCACCAGTCGTTCGGACCGCAGTACGAATTGTCGATAATGCCCGTATGATTTGTCTGAATAATGCCGAAATTTTTGAAGGTACTGCTGCGCGGCACGATATGCGCCTCATAGCCCTGCGGGAGCTGCATCGCCACTCCAAGCGGGATCAGCCGGAATTCGCCGCATTTAAGCTCCGTATCCTCCGCCGCCCGCAGATCAATCCAGTCGGATTTTCCGTCAATACAGCGCAGCCGTTCCACTGTATCATCCAAATACTGTATTTTTATTTTTTCCATTACTTTTCTGCTCCTCTGCCGGAAATGTGATTTTCACCAGACCTGTTGCCGTAAATTCTCCGCTTATTTTCTTAAATCGACGAAGCAGCAAATCACTTGCCGTCCGGCTTTCATCGTATTTTTTCCGTGTTTTCGTATCTGCATCTTCCTGCGCGCCGGCATACCGTTCCCTCGGCAAAATACCTCCGCGCGAAAAAACAGAAAGACAGCCTGACTTTAATCCGGGCAGGCTGTCTTCTGCAGCTTTTTTGCATTGCGGCGGAAGGCCTTCCGCACGAACAGGCGGCGGCCGGTTTCGCACGGAATCACCGGCATGCCTCCGGGAGGAATGCCCTCCGACGTCAGCCGAAAGCGGCCGCTGGGTTCGCTCCGCTTCCTGTTACATTTCCTTCAGAAACGCCTCGTAGCCCTTCAGCGCTTCATAAATATCAGATTTGCTTGTAATTTCCCACGGTGCATGCATATTCAGTACCGGTACGCCGCTGTCAATCACCTGCATATTGTACTGTGCCATAATATAGGCGATCGTTCCGCCTCCGCCCTGATCCACCTTGCCCAGCTCGGAGGTCTGGAAGGATACCTTGTTCTTTTCCAGAGCCGCGCGGATCGCTGCCATAAATTCGGCATTTGCATCATTGCAGCCGCCCTTGCCCCGCGAACCAGTGTACTTGTTGAATACAAGGCCGCGCCCGAAATATGCGGTATTTTTCTTCTCGTTCACACCCGGATAATTCGGATCAAACGCTGCGGACACATCCGACGAAAGCATAACCGAATTGGCCAGCGCCCGTCTCAGCTTCAGCTCGGAGTAATCGCCCATGCGATCCATCAGCTCCGCAACGATATTCTCGAAAAAGCGGGAGTGCATGCCGGTGGCGCCGACGCTTCCGACTTCCTCCTTATCGACAAGAATGCATACTGCGGTGCGCTCCGCCGCCTTTGTATGAAACATTGCCAGCATTGAGGTGTAGGCGCAGACTCTGTCATCCTGCCCGTAGCCGTACACCATGCTGCGGTCAAGGCCGTAATCCCTCGCCTTTCCGGCCGGTACGACCTCGAGCTCCGCGGAAATAAAATCCGCCTCCTCCACCTGGTACTGCTCCTTTAATATGCGCAGCACATTCGCCTTGACCGCATCCTTTTCCGTATCGGCAAGCGGAATGCTGCCCACATTGACGTTCAGATCCTCGCCCTCAATCACCTTTCCGGCCGTCTTTGCCATCTGGTCAGCCGAGAGATGCACCAGAAGATCGCTGATTCCTACCACCGGATCGTCGTCCTTCTCCCCGATGTTTACATTCACCTTCGTACCGTCCTTTTTCACAAATACGCCGTGAATGGCAAGCGGCAGCGTAACCCACTGATATTTTTTGATCCCGCCGTAGTAATGCGTATCAAGAAACGCCATCTCGGTTTCCTCGTAAAGAGGAATCTGCTTGATGTCTATACGCGGGGAGTCAATGTGGGCGCCGAGAATCTTCATGCCGGTTTCCAGCGGGCTGCTGCCCACAAGAAAGAGCACTGCCGCCTTTCCCATATTGGTTGCATACAGTTTATCCCCCGGCTGCACCTTCTTCACGGAAAACAGATCCTTATAGCCCTGGGCCTCCGCCTGACGGACCACTTCATCCACGCATTCCCGCTCGGTCTTGCAGTCCGAAATAAATTTCTTGTAGCCCTCACTGACCGCAAATACTTCTTCCGTCTGTGCCTTTGTGTACTTCAGCCAGGCATTTTTGCTTTTTTCCTTTTTCTCTGCCGCTTTTTTCGGCTCTGCCTTTTTTTCTGCTGCTTTTTTCTCTGCCATTTCAACCTCATTCCGCTGCTCCGGGCAGCTAATCCTTTTTGTATGCTTCATCTTACCACCGATCCCGGCAAATTTCAACCGTCAGGATAAAAAAGTATCCGCGCCGTCACTGCACTCCGCGGAAAAAATGTCCGCGCATAAAATTCCCCTGCGGCCTGCCGCTGCCGGAAAGCAGCTCTGCAGTCTCTCTCCCCGATTCCGTTGTAAAATCATAGCGGAGACCGCACGGCGCAAGCCCGGCAAGCTCGCTTTCACAATCAGCAAGCCAGAGGCAATCCGCACTGTAGATCGTACTGTAACAGAACCGGCAGAAGCTGATAACCGGCATATCCCTGCACTTCCGATCCGTCAGCAGCAGGCCGCCGTCCTCTCCTGCCTGCGGGCAGTCCGCATTCCTTATTTTGTCCGGACTCCGGCCGTTTCCCTGTCCTTTTTCCTTGAGGCATTCCGCCGTATTTTTCCGCACGCACTGCGCGGAGGTCATCAGCGGCAGCCGGCCGTAGACCGTCAGCTCCATATCACCGATGCCGAGCTGCGCAAGCTCCCGCGCATTGAGCTCGTACGGAGCGGTGAACCGCCCGGCTCCCGCGCCGGCAAAAAAGCGCTTTGCTTCCGCATTCATCGTATACAGCATGGCATCCGTAACCAGCTGTCTTGTCCCGACCTCCTGTTTCCATTCTGTTCCGAACAGCCGTAGCTCCTCATAGCTGCGCAGAAGGTATCCGTCCGCACCGGAGGAGAGAAGCAGCTGCTGCTCACGCCGCAGCAGGTCAAGAACGTCGGCCCGGCAGATCTGCGGGAGCCGCACAAATAATTCCGCTCCCGCCGCATGTGCGGCACGGGCCGCCTCTGACAGCCCGGTCAGAGGCATCGCCGCAATATCATAATATATCCTTGATGCACGACCGCTCTCCAGCACTGCCGCAAACTGCTCCCTCGTAAGCACAGCCGCGCTGATGTAAGGGCCGGCTTTGTCCCTCTCGCGTTCTGCCGGACTTCCCGTATCTGCTGCTCCGCCGTTTTTCGGCGCAGCGATCGAATCTGTCACTGATATCTGGGATCTTCCCGTCCCCGCAGCTCCCCCGGTTTTAAGAGCATCCTCCGCACTGCATCGGATTTCTTCCGCAGCGCTTTTGTTTTTCTCCGCGGCAGTCCGGCCCTCGTTTCTTCCGCCCCTGCCGCTGTTCTTCCTCTCCGGCGGCTTTCTTCGTCCCCGCCTTATGATTTCCTGCTCCAGCCTGGTCAGCGCTTCCCTCCGCAGCTCGTTCAGCTTTGCAACGGGCACAAAAACAGACCCGCTGCACCGGATTTCCAGCTGCGCAAAATAGAATGGCGTATCCCCAGTTTTTTCCAGCTGCGCCCGAAGCCGTTCCTCCGTCACCGGCTGCTTCTGCGCTTCCTCAACAATATCCCCGACAGCAAAGGCCAGCCATTCTCCACGGATTTCTCCCCCGGCCGGCGGGCATTTCCCAGCATCCTCAGGCATCTTTGTCCCCTTCGGGCACTCTCCCGTACGATACGCCTCCTCCCGGCATCTCCCGGACAGCTCCTCTCTGCCGGTGAGCCGCACTGAGAGTCTGAGCGGCTCACCGGCTCTCGCTTCAAGGCAGCCCGCAATTCCCCTGCGCGGCCGCTGTCCGCAGCAGCGCTCCGAAAGACCGGCCAGAAGAAGGTTGTTCCTTGTGCGGAAAACCGCATCCCCCGGCCGGATCTTAAGTCCCGGGAGAAAATTCGTCTCAAACTGTTCGCCCCGGCTTTTTGCTTCCTTCAGGGTAAACTCGTAGACGCCTCCTGCACTCAGCCGGATTTCCAGAACATCCTGCGCATTCAGTTTTTCGGCAGCGCACAGCACGGCCCGGTTTTTTCGCACCTGCCTTACCTCGGCTGCGTATACGCCGCTGTGGTTCGGCCGCTGCACCGACATCATCGACCGCCCGTTGTGCATCCGGTAATAACCATTTGAAAAGCCGCCGCGGTTATACAGATCCTGCATATCCAGAAGCTCCTGCCGCAGCACCTCCGGATGTTCCCGGTGAAATGCCTTATAGCGCTCCGCCCCGAGCTCCAGATAGCGCTGCACCTCTGCACGGTATGCCGCAGCCGTCCCCGCCGCATATTCGGGGCGCTTCATCCGTCCCTCAATTTTCAGGTAGGAGACCCCGGTCCCTGCCAGCTCGTCCATCCGCTCCAAAAGGGAAAGGTCCTTTAGGGAAAGGGCGTACTGCCGCCCCTGGGGGGAATGGAAATCCAGGCGGCAGGGCTGGGCGCACCATCCGCCCCTCGATCTTGAAGGAATCTATTCCCGCTTCGATCAGCTCCGGAATCATATCAAGCGTACACATATCCTTCGGGCTGAGAAGATAGCTCCCGGCTGTCCCCTCCTGTCCCCTGTCTCTGCGATCCTCCTCTGTTTTCCGGCTCCGGTATGCCGTCTTCGCCTGCCGGGTGCCGTTTTCCCGGACTTCTCCCGCCCCTCGCACCTCATACTCCATCCGGCACGGCTGAGCACACCTGCCGCGGTTTCCGCTCCTGCCCCCGAGCATACTGCTCATCAGGCATTGTCCGGAATAGCAGTAGCAGAGCGCGCCGTGAACAAACGTCTCGATCTCCAGCTTCGTCGAAGCACGCAGGCGCTTCAGCTCGGAAAGCCCGAGCTCCCTTGCCGGCACCAGCCTTGTCACAGGATAATTCTGAAAGCATTCCGCGCCCTCGGCCGCGACGAGGGACATCTGTGTGCTGGCGTGGAGCGGAAGCCCCGGAAACTCCCGGCTGACGAATTCCGCCACACCGGCATCCTGTACGATCACGGCATCCAGTCCCGCCTCATAATAAGGCTTCAGATAGCGGTACAGCACATCCCCCATCTCGTCCGGCTTCAGCAGTGTATTTACAGTCATATAAAGCTTTTTATCATAAAAATGCGCATAATCAATCGCAGACAGCATGCCGTCCATATCCGGGTTGTCTGCGAACGCTCTGGCACCGAACCTGCTCCCGCCCATGTAGACGGCATCCGCACCGGCTGCAACAGCCGCGCGCAGGCCCTCCATTGAGCCGGCAGGCGCCAGTATTTCAATTTTCCTGCTCTTTTCCTGTTTCATGACCATACCCGTACACACCGCAGAATCAGGGGCACAGCTTT